>VFSW01001645.1_pt1 | contig 34028 bp, 39 predicted proteins | sample 5358111 | NCBI WGS metagenome assembly VFSW01 (sample SAMN11554181, study PRJNA540505) | mine drainage metagenome | isolation source: sediment from site ElyBrook_90M | place: USA: Ely Copper Mine, Vershire, VT | collected 2017
CTCTTCTGAGATAAGAAAAGATGATGATGCACAGGTGGTATGAGCGAATGAGCGGAGAGACTGAATGGAAACACAGAGAGAGATTCGATAAACGGTCATCTTGACGCTTTGTCTATGAAAATAGACCATCGAATAGGGAAACACGAATCCCAGGAACTCGAATCTGTATTAGAGCACGTTGACTAATGCGTACAATTTTGACGGGTTAAGCTAAATCTGTGCTAAATTAGTGCCATGTCCACAGGATATACAGGTGACCATCTGAGAGCATTACGGAAACGAGCCCACCTGACACAAGTGAAGGTGGCTGAAATGACCGGAATCTCCGAAGCCACCCTTTGCTACCTTGAGGCAGGCTCACGCAAGCCACACCAGCAGACACTCGAAAAACTGCTGCACCTCTATGCCACCCGCATCCAATACTGGAAAAACCTGGAAAAGATATTCGAGGAGCCTACTAATGACGGAAATCTCTCTCCCCAAGCAACTGTCGGGAACGGAAGCACTGGAATCAATGCTCGCGGAAGTGCGCCGGACTCTGTCGCTCAACGGACGGTTCCACTCGCACATGGCGTACAGCGGATACAGGGCTGAAGTCCAGATTCGATTCTACCCCGCAGCCAGCTTCATCCCGCCCATCGAACAGGATGTCATCGTAGAAAAGGTTCCTGAAGGCGCTACGCTGTCCGAGAAGGCAACCGTCGAGGGTACAGTCGAGATTCCGCTGCGGCCACCGAACCAGGTGCGAGAAGATGCCGACATGCCCACCCCGGTGCTGACACAGGATGAGCAGGGAAACCCCGTCGAACGGTGGGTCAAGCGTAAGGGAAGAATGCCTAAGAACCGGCCCGTAGGAGGCAATGTCGGCCCGGAACCGGCTATCACCATGGTTCCCACCGCCATCGCTTCGACAGCAACCGGAGCGGCGTCTGAAGGGCTTCACTTCGCTGAGAAGAAGTAGGTGCGTGCACGCACCTGAGAGGAACGATGCCACCTGCCAAGTTCAAGCCGACGAAGAAGACTGACCGCAAAGGCGAAGCCCTTGCACGTCTTCGCCGAAAATGGCAGGAGGAGAACCCCGATGAAGAATGGGAAGCCGAGAAAGAGCCAAAGGTTTCCAAGATGTTCCGCGCTGTCGAGGGAGGAATGCCGGCAGTCCTTGAGGCTTTACGGGCCCACGACGCCGACGACGCGCAGGAATTCATCGCGCTCTACGACGCAACCTCCCCATCGGACAGAAAGTTCCTCTCCCTCGAAGACTTTGCCTACGCCAGCGGCATCGGATCGCTTCGCTTGGCGGAACTGGCTCAGACAGCCCTCTACCTCTACGCATCCGCTCAAACGAAACTACTTATTTCGTCAAGCATGGTGAAAGTGACAAGCTCCATCGTCAAGGCGGCAACCGACCAGGTTCCCATCCTCGACGGCAACGGCATGACGGTAGGCCGCACGAATGGCGATGTGAAGGCAATGGAACTGTTCGGACGCATCTCAGGCATCGCCCCGGTTCCCAAAGGTGCCCAGATTGCCATTCAGAACAACTATGGCGAGCGGGCTACGCCGGAGCGCGATGAGCGGCCCGCGCTGTCGTGGCGCAGCGCAGAGGACCGCCTCAAGGAGTTTCAGGATATGACGGAGCCGAAGCGCCTGCCGTCGCCTGAAAGCAAGCCCTTCGTCATCGGCGGTCACATCGACAGATTGCAGGAAGAGACAGTGGAAATTCTTAGGGGTGAGTGATGTTCAGCCGTCGCATGGCGCAGGAAAAGCTGGAGCATATCAGCGCAAAGACGGGATGGATACCGGAGTACCATCGCATCTCTGAAATCGAGTCCTTCAACTCGCATTTTGCTGAACTTGGACGCCGCTCAGAGGAAACCGGAACCGACCTCGAAGACATCCTTGGCTACGAGGAGATGAAGTTCATCGACAACGAGTACCGCATCTGCGCCGCCGACTACCGCTACTGGAGCGAGAACTACGCTTACATCAACGCCAATGGCCGCATCGAACGGTTCAAGCGCCGCGCCAGTCAGGAGATGCTGCTGGAGCTTTGGGCGGAGCGCAACGAAGCCAACCTGAGCATCGAAGACCAATGCCTCAAGGCCCGCCAGCAGGGCATCTCGACCGAAGTGGAACTGGCTATCACCCATCTCGTCAACTTCGGCATCGGCGTCAAAGCGGCGATTGCCTCCTATGATGGAGACGCCTGCGAGCGCATGGGTGGCATGATGCAGCTTGCCTACAACGAGATGCCGTCATGGATGCGGGCGAACCCCACCAGTGATCGTGCCGGATCCATGATGGCCTTTGCAGGCAACAACACGCGCCTGACACTCTACTCCGGCAAGAAAGCCGCTGGCATCGCCCGTGGCGACACGCCTTCGGTTATCCACATCTCCGAGGTATCCATCTTCCCTCACGCGGAGGATGTGATTGAGAATTCCCTGTTCAACGCCGTGCATCCCACGCCGAACACGTTCATGTTCCTCGAATCGACCGGCAACGGCAACACGAACTGGTGGGCGAAGACGTGGTATTCGGGCCGGGACCATTGGGCGTCGGGCGGCGCGCGGCTCCGTCCCATCTTCTTCCCGTGGTATCTGGCCAGCGACATCTTTCCCACGGCAACGTGGCGGCGGGAGCATCCTGTGCCGGCGGGTTGGCAGCCGCTCGTCGAAACGCAGCGCATGATGATGCGGGCGGCTTCCTACGTCCACCAGACGCCTTTGCTTCGCCGCTTCATGGGAAATGACTGGCGTATGCCGAACTGGCAGGCGTACTTCTGGGAGCACAAGCTGCTCGAATACCGCCGCAAGGACAACGAAAACGGTTGGTACCAGGAAATGCCGATGGACGATTGCGTGACCGGAGACACTCGTATATCCACGGAACAAGGAATCATCCGTATCGACCATGCCGACAATGCAAAGATGACAGAAAGCGGAATCATTGAAGCGTGGATGCCGAAAGGGTATAGAGAAATTTTCGAGGTGCATACCGGGGATGGTCGCATTATCCGGTGTACTGACAATCACCGTATACGGACTGCGGATGGATGGAAATACCCTCTTGAATTGAAATCAGGAAATACCCTCTATCTTGCGCAGTTGCTCTTCGCATCGAATTTCCATGTGCATGAATGGAACGATACGAAACTATTCCATTCCGAGCGCGTGATTGACGAAAGATTCGGGCGCTTCCTTGGCTATTTCATGGGTGACGGTTGCTTTAATTCCACCACGGTCGATGTGGCCTGCGATGCGCAGGATTCGGATGTAGTGGAAGATGTGACAGGGCTTCTGAAGGAATTGGCAAGTGGCAACGTACACATCAAGCGTCCTGGCGGTCTGGCCCGTGTATGCAGCAGCTCCGTCTATTGGCGTCCTCTTCTGGAGTCTCTTGGTTGCCTCAAGCCTAAAATGCACGTCGAAGGCCGAACATGTGGAATGTCGCGCAAGGTATGCGTTCCAGAAGCAATCTTCAGAAGCTCGAAGCCTGTGGTTCGCCAGTTCCTTTCAGCGCTATTTGAATGCGACGGGCACGCCAACAAATCGACACCTCGCGTAAGCCTGTATTCAGCCTACGACGATTTTCTTCGGGATGTGCAAATTCTCCTGCTTGGATTTGGAATCAGGTCGAAGCTCGATAAGTCCCAGAAAAAGCATAGAGATGGACATACATATACAGGGCGAGAACTGGTCATTCCTGCTCACTTTGCGAATGCCTTTTACGACCAGATTGGATTTATCTCCGAGAGGAAGCAGAACAGCGGAATGCGCCAGATGAAAGAGGGGCATTCCCCTTACTCAACCTTTACGGACACGGTGAAGAAAGTATTGGCTACAGGTCAGTTTGAAGAGGTGTATGACCTGACCATTGCAGAGACGCACCAGTTCGCGGCCAACGGAGTGATTGTTCACAACTGCGAGGCATTGCGTCCTGAGAAGGAGTTGTACTTCAACATCGCAGAGACGGAGAAGCAGGAAAGCTACCGCGCCCCGTATAGCTGCTGGTCCATCATCGGTGAGCAGATTCCTGAAAAGCTGCACCCGGACACCTTGGAAATCGACTATGACCGGGAGCGGTTCACGGTGTCCTATGACGGCCATATCAACGACTTGCGCGGCAGGCAGAACAAGACATTCGAGTGGGAGTTTGTGCCCCTGAAACAGCCCAAAGAGCGCGGCGTGGAACTGTTCAATGCCAACAACAAACTGCTCGTCTTCCAGTGGCCTGAAGAGGGTTACGACTACTCGATAGGCGTGGACAACTCTGGGGGAACCAAGCAGGACAACTCCATCCTTGCCGTCAATCGCCATTCGACGCGCGGCAATGAGCCGGATGAAATCTGCGCCATGTTCTCGACCAATACCATCAACCCGGCTATGATGCACACCTACGGCCTTGCGCTGGCCGCTCTCTACATGGTGGATGGGCGTGAGCCTACCGTGGGCATTGAGCAGGTGTATGGCATGGGCGACGTAATGCAGACGCAGATGATTGCGATGGGCTACAAGAAGATGTACAAGTTCTCGCGTCTGGATGGCCTCAACCCCAACAAGGAAAAGAAGCGGTCGAAGCGGTTGGGGTGGTACACCTACGAATGGAGCCGCAACTTCCTGCTGTCGCTGTTCAAGAACTCTGCCGAGAACCACTGGATTCGCCTGAACGACCCTTTCCTGCTGAAACAGGAGATTCCCTCGTTTCAGGCCGACCAGACGGACGGTGGGAAAACGAAGTTCGAGCATGAGGACGGCAAGAAGGACGACCGCATCTTTGCAGCGGCCATCGCCTTCGCCATTCTGAACGATACCGAGTCGATGACCCGGCGCGTCGAGAAGCCTTACGAAGAGGATGAAGTCAGGGTGGAAACAAATTACGACTACCCCCTCGCCTACAATGTGCCGTATGCTTTAGTGGAACAGGAGCTTGACCTATGAAAGTGCAGTTGAAGGAAAACGATTGGACGAAGATGAACGGCAAGGAGTGCCTGTGGTGGGCTGAAAACGCCGTGGGGCGCATCTACTTCACTTCGCCCATAAGTCCTCTCCAGCCCGGATACGCGCTGCACCACACGACAAGCCCACGCGAGATGGACCGCCTGTTCAACAAGATGCACGCGCAGGAGCGTGAACACAATGCGCAGATTGTGGAGCAGTTGTACAACCGTGGCCGCGAGTATTACGACAGGGTTCGCTCGCGCTTGCGGGACCGTCTGACAACCGCAGGGGTATCGGAGGCGGAGAAGAACATCATCCGCGAGAGCCTGAAGCTGATGGACGAAAAGGACTACAGGATGCAGCAAAACAACGTCTACGGCGTGAGCGCGATGCAGGAGGCTCCTGAGCCGCTGCCCGCGCCGACGAAGAGGGTGAACTAAGTGCAGTCTAATGAGTTGAATTGGCAGACTCCGCCATTCGAGCGTTCCGATGCCGACAAGCTCGGCTTCATTCGCCGCGCCATTGACGAGGGCATCAAGTGGCAGGGCGAGCACTGCAACATCTTCGCCATGCAGAAGGCCATCGACACCATCGGCGGCAAGTCCGGAGCAACGGTGGCAAGCCAGTGGTCCAAGTTCACTACGGGCGACCTGAAGCGCGGCGTGGTGGAGTGTGTCGAGACGCTGGCGGACATTCGTCCCTTCTGGGGCTACAACACGGGGAATGTGGCGTTCAAGGACCATGCCAACATGATGTCCAAGACTGCCAAGGCCATCTACCTCGAATACTTTGTGGACCGGGCCATCAAGGATGCCTTGCAGTTCGCCGCGACGACGCAGTGCGGCTTCATCCATCCCATTTATGCGCGGGACAAGTTCGGTTCCGGCGACGGCGTGTTCCGCTTCGTGGCGCTTGGACAGCCTGACATTCTTCCGGTGCAGCTTCCCCGCGACCGCAACTACCAGCGGGCGTACATCGTGACGATTACCCTTCCGATGGGCGTGGCGGAGGCTCATGCCTTGTTCCCCGCCTATCAGCAATACCTGAAGCCCTTTGCGAAGAAGAAGTATGGGCGCAGCAAGGGCGGAGAGGAGCGGAAGAGTTGGGATACAAACCGCTGGAAGCTGCACAATCTGGACGCGCAGCTAGAGCAGTTTTGCGACATCTACTATTCGTACATCCTCGACCTGCGCATTAACTATGGCGAGTTGGATGCGGAAGGCAAGCCGGTGGTGGATGAGGATGGAAACCCTGTCGGCAAAGAACTCGACATGGGTGAGCCGGGAACGACGTGGTACTACAAGGTGCCGTTTGTCGGGCAGAAGATTACGCGCTTCGAGAACGGGCGCACGGTGGAGCGGATTGCCACGGAGGATGACTGCCGGGTGTACCCGCAGCGCCGCCTGATGATTTCCTGCGATGGCGCTCTGATGTACGATGGCCCTGCCTTCGACTGGCACGGCATGGTTCCCCTTGTGCCCTTTTACTTCGACAAGTGGCCTTGGGGCGATGCGTACTCGCTGTTCGATTCAACCTACCATCTTCAGGATGCCATCGACGACATGGCGCGGTCTATCTACCGCGTGGCGATGGGACGTGCACGTCCTGGTAAGGTCTACAACTCCGACATCACGACGGGTGACAAGAATGCGCGTCTGAGCAGCCGGCAGGCCGAGCAGATTGACCCATTCTCCCCGGATGTAACGTGGGCGGTGGATGGCGACATCAAAGAGCCGGTCATGCGGCCTCCGATGCCGGAGTGGTGCTACAACATCCCCGAATGGGTCTTCAAGGTGATTGAGATTCTTCAGGTTGCCATCATGCGACAGCTTGGACTCGACCAGGTGAAGGCGCTTGAGAAGATGAAGGCCAATCTCTCCGACCCGGAGCAGATAGAGGACATGGAAGGCCCAATCGTCATGGGAGCTTCCCGTTCGATGGAGATGGGCCTGCGAGATCTTGGCGTGATGGTGATGTACCTGATTTTGCAGTACATGGACACGGCGCAGGTGATGCAGATTGTAGGCGCGGAGGCGATTGCCCCTGAAGTGTTCGACTATGCGCCTGAGATGGTGATTCCGAGCCACATGCCGGGTGAGCAGACGGTGGATACGGACGGAAATGCGGTGCCTTCGACGGCAGATGTGTTCACTCGGGCTAAGACGTTTGCGAAGAACATCAAGTATTTCATCACCCCACACTCGCTGCACTACATCGCGCAGAACAAGTTCAAGCTGAACCTGCTGGCGGCGCAGGGACGCGGCGCGGTGATTGACCCGGAGACGATGGCGAACGCCTTCGAGATTCCAAACTGGGGCACGATTGAAGGCTCTACGGTGAAGGAGAAGGTGTTCAACTGGGCCAAGGAGCAGTTGGCGGAAGAGGCTGACATTCTGAAGCTGAAGGCCGCTCTTGGCATGACGCCTCCCCCCGGCGCGGAGCCGCAGGGTGGCGGCGGCGGAAAGCCCGGACCTGAACCGGGGCATGGCGGCAGGCCGCAGACGCACCAGAAGCCGCCCAAGCTGAAGCAGAAGGGCATGGCTGGCGGCGGCAGGCCCGTAGTGACGACAGCACCATAAGGAGAAACATGAAGACACTTACTCCAGTAGACCCGGAAATCGAACTTCTTGAAGCTGTAACCTACGCCAAGGACCAGCCTCAGTACCTTCCACTTCCAGCAAGGCGTACTCCAGATGGTGAAGTTGTTACATGTTGGAAATTGAATTGGCGAGCACGTTTGTCGGTTCTGTTTGGGTCTAATTTTTACATCACCATACTTACGTTCAATCGCCCTCTCACTCCTTTTAGAGTAGCAGTCGAAAAACCTGTCTATGTAATTCAGGAGCCGAAATGCTAACAACGACACGCAGCACAGTGACGCATCGCACGCAGGTACGCTCGGAGCAGAAGGCGGAGGACGGTGGCCGCTCTCTCCTTCTTGAACTCTTCGATGACGTGCGAGGGGATAAGCGGGAAGGCACTCTGACGGCGCAGTTTGGGCCGGGAGGGTCTATCCGTCTGCTCACCTTTGAGGAAACCGAACTGATTCGCCAGAACGAGATTGAAGTGGAGACTCCCGTTCCGGTCAAGATTCCGGCGCGTACACGCACCTGAAAACGATTCTATTATTAGGCGTAAATTCTCCCCAAACAATTGAGAATAAACGCATAATAATAGTTTTTCCTATTGACTCCGGGATTCTTCTGATTGAAAGTAATGTCAACAGGATTCCCGGCCTCTCCTTTTGGACTAGGTCATCGGCTCCTCCAAAACCACATAAGGAGAAGCAAGATGGCAAAGCGTCACAAGAGGCTGACTGTGAAGGGTGCCCATCTGGGCATGAAGCGTGAAGGCGAAAAGCTCCTTAGCCGCAAGCGGAGCGTGAAGCGTGAAGGCGAAAAGCTCCTTAGCCGCAAGCGGAGCGTGAAGCGTGAAGGCGAAAAGATCCATGTCCGCAAGAGTCATGGTGGCAAGCGGGGGCGCCGGAAGTAGCTGATGGCATCCTTTCCCACGTCCGTAACTCCAGCACCAGCACAGGGAGCCGCGCCGGTTCAGGGCGGCTCGCCTGCCATCAAGCTCGCAATGCTTGGTCAACTGATTCAGGGACTCGCACAGCAATTTCCGCAGGCCCAACAGGGGATTAAGCAGATGCTTGATGGGCTGCGTGCTGTGCAGGCATCGGTCGCGTCAAACTCTTCACCTTCGCAACCCGCTGCACCGCCGAGGTAGTCCTGTACTGGAGAATGAGATGACAGAACTGGAATGGCTCAAGGAACAGTCGGGATTGACGGAAGACGAATTGAAGGCGATGGAATCTGTCGCTGGACACACCAAGTTTGTCGGAATGCTCCAGAAGATTATCGCCTCGAACGAATCGGCACTGCGCGAGAAGCAGGAAGCTGAAAAGGCGCGTCTGGACTTCGAGACCCGCTATAATAACGAATTCATCCCTGAGATGCGCAAGGTTACGCAGGACAGCCTGCGGGCGCAGGCAGAAGCCGCCGCCGCCAAAGCGCAACTGGAAAAAGCCCGCGAGTATGGCATCGTTCCCGAACCGGACAAGCAGGCAACGGACCCGGCACAGCCGCCCCGAGCGCCCGGCTCGGACCCGAATGCGGTGAGCCGCGACGACTTTGGCCGCTTTCGGGAGGCGCAGAACCGCACGATTCTTGCCACACAAAAGCTCTCCGCGCAGCACTTCAAGCTGTTTGGCGACCTGGTGGACGACTGGCAACCGCTCGTCGATGAAGTGAACCGCCAGCACACGCTTGGCAACAAGAATTTCACTCTCGAACAGGCATGGGAAACGAAGTACAACGTCCCAGCCAAGCGCGAAGAGATGAGCAAGGCGGCGCAGCAGAAGCACGATGACGAAGTGCGCAACGCGGCGCTGAAGGAGTACCGGGAGAAGAACGGGTCCAACCCGAATCTTCGCACTGGCGTCACCAGCAGATTTTCCACGTACAAGGCGACAGACAGCGGCAAGGAGCCGTGGAAGGCTCCGCACTCAGTCAACGAGCGCAACCGCGCATGGCGTCAGAACGCGATTCAAAAGGTAAGCGAATTCATTGCCGCTTAGAGCGGTCAGGAGCAAGTAGATGCCCACAGCATTCAGTCCACTGTTTCCAGAAGTTCCGGCTACTACGCTGAACGAGCTGATTGACGGCCTCATTTGGCAGAACTCGTACATCAGCACTCCGTTCCAGCGTTACTTCCGCGCCTCTGGAGCGTATGACCCGTTCTCTGGCGGCGCTGCGATGCAGGTTCCGCAGCTTTATCAGGGAGCGCAGGGCGGCGCAATCTTCCCCGGACAGGACGTGACGGTGAACCGGGTGCAGATGATTACCGCCGGTCTGTTCCAGCCGAAGCTCTACGAGAAGCACATCCTCGTGGAAGAATTCTCGCTGGAAGTGATGAACAACGGCCCTGAAGCGCGGGTGTCGATTCTCGAAGCCTACCTAAACCAGATGCAGGAAGGCATCGACTTCCAGATTGAGGGCGACATGTTCCGCCACGGTCAGGCTGCCGGGAACGGCGTCTCCGATGACCGTCTTGCCTCAATCAACGGCATCTCCGAATCCATCAACGACGGCGTTACGCCTTCGTGGGACGGCAACGTCTTTCCGCAGTATTCGAGCCAGACGCGCAACGGTTCCATCTCCGCGTCGATGAACTCGACTCCGGTGTGGCTTGGCGATGCGAGCGGCAACCCGGCTCCTCCGAACTATCAGGAGTTGCTGAAGACCTACAAACTGGCCATCGGGCGTCCGACCCTTGGCGTGACTTCGTGGATTGGCTACACGGCCATCGCGTCGGCCTTCCAGCGCCAGCAGCGGTATGAAACCCGCGACGACCAGAACATCAACTGGTCCGGCATCAAGTTTGAGGACTCGACGATTTTCGATGACGACATCGTTCCGTCGAGCAATCCGAAGCAGTCCATCGCCAACCTGTTCCAGAGCCCGGACGGAAGCGCCCCGGCTCCCGGCGCCATTCAGACGGGGCAATTTACCTTGACGCAGGCGATGCTTGCGAACCAGGGCACGAGCCAGCTTCCGAACCTTGGGTTCACCTCGAACGCAACGTCGCAGTTGACGGGCGGCCTGAACACGATTGTGGTGGGTGAGCCTCTGTTCTGGCTGGACGTGGATACGTGGAAGTACCGTCCGGCAAACACGGGCAGCTTCAACTATCACATGATGGACCCGATTCGCTACCCGCAGAACCCGACGCTGTATACGCAGTTCCTGCGGCACGCACTCAATTTCTATACCCCGACTCCGCGCCGTCACATTCAGGCGTATGGAATCAAGGGCTAAGGCGAAGGAGAGAGAGGACTTATGCCTAGTGTACCGACACAATCCGGGGTCTTTATTCCCGGTTTTCTGAATACGACCAACTCCTCGTCTCCGAGCGGACAGGGTGATGCCTATGGCAACATCTACCCCTCCGGGCTGACGCCGGGGAAAACGATTTTCCTGACGCAGAGCGAGGCGCAGAGCCTTGCTGCACCCGGAACAACGCTGCTTGAGGGCGCGTACCAGTTCGTGCCGCTTGATTCGGGCGCGACGGTTGCGAACGCGACGGCGGGCATGGCGGCGTATCTCCGCTTCGATTCCGGCGCGACGACGGGCGCACTGCCTGAGACGGATTACGCGAACGGTGCTGTCACCACCTACGACAAGGTGGCGGCGAACGGCGCGGGTCTGCTTGAGGCGGGTGTGTTCATCAATCCTGCGACGGTTAGCGGCATTGCCAACACGCCGACGGCGGGCAACTATATCTTCATCTTCACCGGCATGGGCCGCGTGGCGGTGAATACAACCACGGCGAACGGCACACCAGCTATGGGAGACATTGTGAGCTTCGATGTGACGGCGCAGGTTCCGGCATCTTCGGGCTTCCAGACGTACAACCAGGCGACGGCAACCGTGGCAGAGACGGCGGCGCAGTTCGGCAACGCGGTGACAGTTCCGGCCACTGGCAAGACGGTTGTGGTGGCGGTCAAGAGTCTGTTTGGCAACCCTAACGCCAATCAGGGGGTGTAGTCGATGGCGCAAGGCGTAGGCAGTGCGAAGGCGGTATTCGGGTTTGAGGATACCTTTGGCGGAAAGCTCTACGGGTCTGTGGACTACTCAGGCCCAACGAGCTACGTGCAGGGTGGAGACGCGATTGACCCTCGCGCCTTCGGTTTCCCCAACTCGATTCTCACGCTCATCGCTTCCGATGACCAGACGAATACCTATCGAGGCGTTCCGCGTCCTTTGCAGAACGGCTTGACGGGCTGGCAGTTGGTCTGGCTGGTGAACTCGACGGGCTTGGAAGTGGCGGCGGGCATCAACCTGAGCGGATTCACGCAGAGGCTATCGGCTATCGGAGTGTAGGGCGGGTGGTTCTCCCAAGCGGGGCGGCGGCTTAACGGCTGCCGTCCTTTTCCTTTTTTGGAGCGGCAAATGGCCTTTGTGGACATGTTTTCTGAGGTTCAGCAGTTGGTTCCGGGCCTGAGCCGTGTCCGTGCGAAGACCCTCATTAACCGTGCGTGGAAGTACGTGCAGGACTCGTCGCTGTGGAGTTTCCAGTTGCAGCGGGGAAGTTTCTCAACGCCGGGAGTAATGACGGCGGGTACGTTCTCTGTTACGCTGGGGAACAACTATCTGGTAGGCGATGCTGTGGCGACGGCGGCATGGCTTGCGCTGCCTTCCTACTGGGCTCCCACCTTGCAGCAGATTCGGGCAGCGGGCTTCACCATCTACTCCGTCATCGGCATGAGCGGCAACGGGGAGATTGCCTACGGGACGACGGCATCAGGTGGCAGCGGTCAGACGCCGGGTACGTATACCTACAACATCCTCGACACGGGAGCGGGCACGGGCGGCGTGGCGCAGATTACCGTCGATGCTCTTGGAGAAGTGGTGAGCGATCCAGTCATTGTGTCTGCGGGGTCGAACTACACCAACCCGTACATCGTGTTCGCGGAGGGTGGGACGCCAGCGCAGTTTACGTGGACGCAGTTCGCGGTGCTTACGCTCGACAGGCCATTCACGGACCCTCTGCCGTTCTATACGGGGGTGGGCTATCAGATGTTCCTTGCGTACATTGCGGCCCCGCCCCGGTTCCGCCGCTGGCTGACGATTGCGGACTTCTACAACTACTGGGCTTTGGACTTCTGGACTTCGCGCCGCACCATCGACCTGAACGACCCCGGAAGGCTCTACACCTCGAATCCTTCGATGGCCTTGGCGATGGGGCAGGACTTGCGCGGGCAGGGAACGCCGTACCAGTCTTCGACCTACGGGCAGCAGCTTTACGAACTGTACCCGAATCCTCAGACGGAGATTGGCTACCAGACGTGGTTTGTGCAGGAGTGGCCGTACCTGGTCAACAACTCCGACACACTTCCTTCTCCGATTGATGAGGAAGTGGTGACGCAGAAGGCGCTGACGTGGGCTTACCGTGACGCGGAGGCGCGGCGGGACGTGATGGCGGCAAAGGGAACGGTGGGGAACTATCTAGGGCTGAAGAAGGGCAGCGAGGAAGACTTTCTCGTGCGCCTGAAAACGCTGCGTCTGCTTGACCGGGATTCGGTGGATGCGTACTACGTGGATATGAAGGCGGCTCTGGCAGGATTCAGGGGCATCCCCTACTTCAACCCGCTATCTGGCACCGCGAACATGGGCTCAGGTAGTTGAAAATGAACAACTTAGTCAAAGTTCAAACAAGGAGGGTTTCAATGGCAAAATTGACCTACAAAGCTCGGAAAAAGTTACCTTCTGGAGCCTTCGCTTTGTCTGGGCGTAGGTATCCGATTGAGGACAAGCCTCACGCCCGTAATGCCTTGGCACGTGTCTCTCAGCATGGAACGCCTGAAGAGAAGAAGGAGGTGCGGGCGAAGGTGCACCGCAAGTTCCCCTCCATCGGAGGGAAAAGACTTGGTGAGCGCAAGCGCACATCGAGGAAAGCAGCAATGCGCCGGATGGCGAGAAAGAGAGGATGACGTGGAGAAGTGCATTCCTGAATCGCAAGAGACGCCGGAGTATGAGGCTAAGTCTCACTCGAAGAAGTTTCTGAAGCGGGCGGCGAAGCTGGCCGACAGGAAGCTGGGAAGCCGGAAGTATTACTCGGCAAAGAAGGCGTCCAAGAAGTACGCCAAGAAGAGGGGGTAGCATGGCGCAGCAGGACTACGGTGCGGCACAGCCGATTGCGGACTGGGTAAACAAGTACATCGTCAATCCTGTAACGAAGGTTACGGAACTGGTGAACAAGTTGCCCAATCCTCCGTCGAAGGCACCTCCTTCGCTTGAGGATTACCCGGAGTACCGCAAGGCGGAAGAGGACTCTTACAAGCAGGCGACCGGCAAGGAAGACACGGGCGGCAAGAAGCTGGGCCAGCGCAAGAAGGCAGTCAAGAAGACAGCGAAGCGCAAGGCGGCGGCAAAGAGGTAGGGTTTGGTTTCGTTTGCTTACATTACATGGGGAGCTCTTCGGGGAGAACTCCTTCAGCGCCTCCAGGATGCTGCTGGTGTCTTCACTCCTGCGGCAGAGGCGGACCTGTATCTTCAGGAATCTTTGAGAGTCCTCAACGCGCAGACGAACTGGCAGAACGCGGAGTACGCCATCACGTTCTCGCCGGGGGATACGTGGAAGTCGCTGAACGTTGCCGGTTCTCCCCGGCAGCGCACGGTGACGGATTCCGACCTTTACGACCAGATAGAAGCGATGCTCATGGAGCCGATGAGCGGCGGGACGTGGACCGGGACAAATCAGTACGACATCGGCATGATTTCGGCGGCGCTTCAGTACCGGCGCGACGAGCTTCTGCTTCAGTCTGCGGCGAACACCGTCAACCTGCTTCAGCCTTCATCGCTTCTGACCATGAGGACTACGCTTCCCGATTCGACGCTTGACCTGTTCCGGGTGCGCTGGATTGCCGCTGACTCTTCGATGCCCTATGTGTTGGGGCGTGAGGACAGGAACAGCGTCAACGCCTTTGGTCCGTGGCTGAACATTGAGCCGGGTGTGCCGGATTCGTGGATGATGACAGCGGACCCAAGCATCCCGCTTCAGTTCGATGTGGTGCCTCCTCCGAATCAGCCGGGAACGTGGGACATGCTTCTCAGCTTCACAGGGCAGTCCTTCGCGCCGCCGGCGGCAACGTTTGTGGGCATCCCTGACGACTGGACGTGGGTGCTGCTCTACGGCGCTTTGGCGGACGTGCTGGCGAACTCCCCTGAAGGCCGTGACGCGACCCGTGCGAAGTATTGCCTTCAGAGGTACGAGCAGGGCAGGAAGGCGATGCTGGCGATGCCGTGGCTTGTGCAGGCGGTGGTGGGCAACATCCCCGTGGACACGCCTTCGTACAAGGAACTGGACGCATGGCTTCAGGACTGGGAGAGCCGCCAGCCTACGGGCGACCCGAATGTGGTAGTGGGCGGCATTGACCTTGTGGCCCTCGCACCCTATGCGTCCGTCTTCGGAGTGTCCGTGCAGGCGGTCCTGACGGTGATTGGCAACGCGGCCATCCCTGCTGCGGATGGCGACTACGTGCAGCTTTCGCGGGACGGTGTGGACCAGGTGTTGAACTACGCGCAGCATGTGGCGATGTTCAAGACGGGTGGAGCGGACTTTGCGGTGACGATGTCGCTGTTTGAGCAGTTTGAAGCGTATTGCCGCCAGAAGAACGCGATGTATGGTGCGCTTGGCATCTTCAGGCCGCAGATGATTCGTGAAGGCAACCGTGGGGATGCGGCTGACCCAAGGTTCGATGTGCATGAGGGTGCCAATGGCGAAGCGACCCGATAATTTTGGAGGCGTAGACCTCACTTCCCCGGTGAACCGAATCCCGCCCGGAAAGGTGGCGGTGGCGGAGAATACCCGCGCCTACATCGACGGCGGATTCATGCTGCGCAACGGTCTGGGAAGCCCTCTCATCACCGTGGATTCGACGGTGAACTCTCTTGCCCGGATGAACGATACGACGCCGGACGGTCCCGCTGCGGGCTACTGCCTTGTCATCGGCACGGATTCCGGTACGCTTTGGGTATATCCCTCGCCGGGAGACTCCAGCGCGGTCGTGACGGGTCTATCCGGCAACCCTGTCTCCATCGTTCCCTTCCGCCCGAACACGAGTGTGCAGCCGTGGGCGTACATCGGAGATAATGCGCCGTATCCGAATGTGACGGTGGACTCCGGGTATACCTGCTGCGGCATGGTGAAGCTGCGCTCCGATGGCCTCTCGCGCAAAATGGGCATCAAGGAGCCTCAAACTGCGCCGCTGGTCGGAACCGGGTCGAACGCGATCCTCTTCACCGATTCGAGTCTCAGTGCAACTTCGGTGCCGTGGACGAACTTCGGCGGGGTGAACCCAAGTTATAACTACTCGCAGACGACGCAGCCGGGCACGGGCGGCGTGGGCGAGCCGTACATCATCGCTTTGCCCACCGGGTCGCAGTCCGTTCAGCTTACGGTGACGGGAACGGCCACGGTGAATGGGGCAACCCATGCGCCGGGGGATACTGCGCCCGCCACATCCGGCTATCCGGCACAGTTTGCGAGCTACGGTGTCGTCGTCATCGGAGCGTTCACGGATGCCAGCGGGAACGTGTTGCTGCCGCCCGCGCCTTCTGGCTCGCCCTATGTGGTTTCCGTGGGAGCGGATGGAACGTTTCAGGTTCCGAACGGTGCCGTGCAGATGCAGTTAGGCGTAGACTCGCAAGACCCTACTCAGGGAACGCCAAATTTTTCGACGAATTCAGGCAACTTCCAGCTTTCCGGGCAAATCAACATCTCGTCCTTTGCGGCGGTGCCATCGACCATCGGCAACGTGACGGCGTACATCTGGGGCGATTCTCCGCACTCAGGTCAGGTTGCAAGCTACATCTGGAAGAACGCTTCCGATGGAGGTTCGGGAACCGTTCGCAGCATCGGCTCGGCACCGGTCACGACGACGAATAACTCATGGCAGATTGAGACGGCGGGCAGCGCGGACAATCCATCCTCTCCATTTTTGTGGGACCAGCTCACATCAAGCGGTACGGTGAGCGGGGATATTCCTCTGTTCTCCACGCCGTTCTCGCAATCTGCGCCTAATTACACGAACTTCAACGTCTGCCTGGTGGGAACCATCTTCTTCCCTACAGGCGGAGTCCACACGCTCGAACTGAGCTACAAAGACCAGATTATGCTCGGCATCGGCGGTGGTGTCACGGCAACCTATTCCTCCGGCGTGGCACCGCCCTCCTACTCTCCGCAGGGCATCAATGGGCAGACAATCTCGGTGGCAAACTCCCTGCCGCTGGTGTTTGTCTCGAATCCGAATGGAGACGGTGGGACGCAGACCACCACCCTTTCCATCACGGTTCCTGCGGGTGGCGGCCAGATTCAGTTTGAGCTTGACTGGGACTACTGGTATCACACGGGAGGCTCTCTGGTGATGAAGATTGACGGGAACACCATTCCGCCGCTTCCGGGTGGAACCCGCACCTCCGTCTCCTATGCCTACAAGTACCGCGCTTCGGAGACGGGAGCGCAGTCGAATCCATCGCCTACGTCCTCTCCGTCGATTACGCCCTCGCTGAATGCGACGGTGGTTCCTGCCTACTCGCCAGACCCGCAGGTGGACAAGGTGGACTTCTACCGGCAGGACAATGCGCTGGCGAATTACACCTTTGTGGGCACAGGGCCAAACACGAATCCCCCTACGCCGATTCTCGATTCGCTGTCGGACCTGGCGGTGGCGAACAATCCGCTGATGACCTATGACGACTTCGAGCCGGTGCCGTCGATTGACCTTCCGGCGGCCGGAACATGCAATGTTTCCGGGGGAGTCATCACGGCGCTGACAGGCAAGTTCAACACGCGATGGCTGGCTGGCACGGTGATTGAGATTGGCGCACCGCCTCCGTTTGGCTCTCCGCTGATTCCGCAGGTGGCGTACACGCTGATTGCGCGTCCCACCAGCACGACGGAAATGACGATTCCGGGTGTACCGGACGGCAATGGGGTGCTCTGGAACATCGCGGAACCGATTCTGGCGGCGCAACCACTGGCGTACCTCTTCGGTCCCACGGACAACATCAACTTTGCCTTTGGCGTGGGCGACCCGCTGCGTCCGGGCACGCTCTACTGGTCGAAGGGGTCGAATCTCGATAGCTGGCCTGACACGAACCAGATGGACGTGACAGACCCCGGCGAGCCTCTGGTGAATGGGGCGATGGCGGCGGGCCTTGGGGTGCTGTTCTCCATCCAGCGGGCGTGGATTATCCTGCCCAACTTCTTCAATGCTCTGGCGACGGTGACGGGCACCTCCGGCTCGACGTGGACGCTTCAGGCGACGGCCATCAACCGTGGCCTGTACATGCCGCGCTGCCTTGCGGTGGAGGGCGGCGGCAGCATCTTCTTCCGCGTGGACGATGGCATCCACTTCAGCCGTGCCGGTTCGCAGTCCATCTCGATTACCGACGACACGCTCTACCCGCTGTTCCCGCACGAGTCGCCAGGGAAGGGAAGCTCTGTCCCGCATCCTGTGACGCGGAACGGCGTGACCATCTATCCCCCGGATGACTTAAAGCCGCAAGCGCAAATCTTCTCGATTCAGAACGGGTATCTCTATTACGACCACATCGCCACGGACGGAAAGCCGCACACATGGGTGCTGGACATTCGCAGTCTGGCATGGGTGTGGGACAACTACTCCGGCTCGAAGCCTACCGTCCATGCGGCCAATGAAGGCGAAAGCCAGCAGGGCACTCTAGTGGGCTGCTCAGACGGATCCGTGCGGCTTCTAGAGACGGGAGCGCCGGAAGCGGTGACGGGCTTGGTAGTCACGCCTGCCATCGGCGGAGAAGGCTGGATGACGGCGTATCAGGCCACGTTTGAGTACATGGCCGATTCCGGGGCAACCATCAGCTTCTATGCCGTGGATACAGGGAACAGCAGCTATGCGCCCCAGCCTATCGTGCTCGATTCGACGGCGGGGCAGATGACGAAGTTCACGACCAAGGTGAGCCCGAACAAGTGGAAGCTGCTCCAGATGCAGGTGGAGAGCGCGGACCCGACGTTGCAGTTCTACCATGCCGGATGCTTCCTGTCGGCAAAGCCGTGGGGCAGCGATGGCGAGTATGCGCCGTTGCCGATGTTCCTGCCCGATGGAGGAAAGGGGCCGCAGAACTAAATGGCCCCATCCGTCAATCCCATCAATTTCCGGTTCCCGTTCAATATCGAGGACATGGCGGACCCCATCGCGCAAAAAGCGGTGCGCTACCTCACATCGGGCATCGTGGACTTGAATCAGGCCATCGCGCACATCAAGCCGCAGATTGACTCCACCGTATCGACGGCAAACAAGGCGGCGTCCACCGTGGTAAGCGGCGTGGCCTCGTTCAATTCGGAGACGGGAGCGGTCGTCTACTTCCCCAACCTTGGGACGGTGAATGACCAGTTGGGCGTGGCGGCGTACACGACGCAGCAGTCCGACAACGGGGCAAAAATTGTGGTGGGAGACTCATCGGCGGTGGCCGTTACGCTGTCATCGACAGTTACCGCGCCGTGGTTTGCCATCATCGACAATGATTCGTCCACGGTGGCGAGTCTGACGCCAGCATCGGGCATTGTGTACGGGGAGCAGGCGATTCAGCCGGGTGGGTTCGGCATCGTGTTCTTCGATGGAGCGAACTTCTGGTGTGGCGCGACGAGCGTGATGCCCAAAACTACACCGGCTATTGATTCGACATTCTTTACGTCCTACGATGCCAGCACGGGAGACTTCACACAAGCGCAGCCATCGGCTATTCAGGTAATGAATCCGATAACGGCTGTGAGCGTACCGTACACGGTTCAGGCGACGGACTACCAGTTGCGCTGCGATTCAGGTCCGTACAACGTCTATCTGCCAGACGCAACGCCGTTTCAGCCGGGGCGCACGTTTGGCGTGAAGAATGTAGATTCAGGAATGGTGACGGTGGTTGGCTATGCGGGTCAGTTGATTGACTACGATTCGACGTGGGGGATTCCTCAGTGGTCGAACCTTGAAATCAGGCGCGATGTTGTGCCGGGATGGTTGATTGTATGAGCTATTTCACGAAGATTCAGGTTTTTGACCCTACGAGCAATGTGGCCGATGTGACTCCCTATGGCGAACTCGGTAACTTTGGAATATGGCGTACAGGTATCGAACGGATTGACGAGCGTTTCGACAGGTACATGGGACGCAACGCTTGTATTTGAATGAAATGGGGGTAAACTGAGCACATGGCATCTCTTGCGTCATCTCTGTATGATTTGTTCTCTGGGAACCCGGCTGCGGGCGAGCAGGCGGCGCTAGGCTCTCTCGGCACTGGACAGACGGCGACAGGCGAGGGCTTGGTCACGCCTTCGGCTACCTACTACGAAAACATCCTCTCCGGGGACCCCGCGAAGATTGCGCAGTCGCTAGCCCCGGAAATCAGCATGGGGCAGCAGCAGACGGAGCAGGGCAAGCTGACCAGTTCGGAGTTCGGTACGCGCTCCGGTGGAACAGCGGCGGCGAATGCGGCGGCGGACGCTGCGAACCGGGCCAACCTCATCGATCTTGTCGGCGGGTTGCAGTCAGGCGCGGCTGGCTCTGCGGGCTCTCTCGGTTCCAGTCAGGAGTCGTTGGGAGCGGGCAACATCGGCACAGAGGCTCAGATGGCGATTGACCGCCAGAACCAGGTGGCGAGCGACGTGGGCGGCATCGCGCAGGGAGCGGCGCAGATTGCCTAGAGCTTACCGGATCTATCAGCACAGAGTCGCCGGATTCTGTCAGGCATGACCATTCAGTAGGTGCGTGCACGCACCTGAAGGAGAGAAGTAAATGGCCGCACCGAATTTGCAGAAGATGTTTGGAGGGGTTGTTCCGGGGGGAGTCATCACCATCACTCCGGGCACTCCGATTCAAGTTACAGCGAACCTTTCCATCCCGAACAAGCAGACGACGGCAGGGAACACTCTTTCCCGTCCCTTTTCTGTGCTGTGCCGCCAGATGGGGTTCTCTGTCGATACTTCCCCTGCGGGCGAGGTGTACGTGAACTATGGCCCTACACCCGGCAAGGGCAACAACACGGCGTTGATTGTCCAGTCGGGCACGACGCAGGCGCTTCCTGTCAACTCGCGCACGACTGAGGGCGAGATTGACGCGAACCAGTGGTATCTGGATGGTTCTGCCGCATGTGTGGTGGCAATCAGCTTCGCGGACGCGAGTAGCTAAGAGGCTTCGATGGCGCTAGCGGATATTCTGAAGACGGTAGGCGAGGACGTAGCCAAGGGAGCGGCGGCAGCGGGCAAGGCGGCTGTGCCTATCCTCCAGCGCACGGCGGAAGTGGTGAGCGGGGAAGCGCCTGAAATCGACGCGGAGGACCGCCGCCGTGCCGAGGCTCTCGAAGACGCGCAGATTAACGAGAAGTCGGCCATCCTTGAGCATCAGCTATCGGATGGGCAGAAGTACGGCACCCTGACGCCGGACCAGCAGCAGCAGTACATCGACGCGATTACGGGGCTTTACAACAAGCCGCGCCACGCGCAGGTTCTCATGCAGAAGCTCCAGAAGGCCATCCATCCGCAAGGGGCTCATGCGATGGGCCCACAGGCTCCGCTTGCCAGCCCTACGCCTCAGGGCGGGACGCTGCGGGCGGATGTGGATGCTTCCCTTGGCAAGAAGGGCGTTAAGCCTGTGCCGGGGGTGCATCCCTTCAAAGCGCCGGACGGCCAATACTACCAGCCCATGTACGATTCGATGGGTCAGGTGGTGAATGAGCCTGTGCCGGGGTATGAGCCGCCGCAGCAAAAGGGTGCAGGCAAATCCCCGCCTCTGGCCGGGAACATGCTTCCTTCGGACGCGGTAGGGCCGGATGGCAACCCCATCCCTGAAGCGGAGCGCAATGCGGGCAAGTCCTTTGTGCAGTATCAGGGCGCGTGGTGGCCGGTAGCGAAGCCCAAGCCGGTATTCAAGACGGTCAAGGGCCATTCCGTTCTGGTGGACAGCCAGAGCGGGGCGATTCTGCGCGACCTTGGGCCTGCTGGAACGGCCAAGGTGACGAGCCGGCAGAGTTTGCAGCCGGGGGATGATGGGCAGATGCACGTTGTCACGCTCACGTCCGTCACGACCCCTGAAGGGGCAACCATTGATGTTCAGCCAGAAGAAGATCCCACCGCGCAGACTCCCGCTGCGCAGCAGCCCGGTGCCGCTCCGAAGCCCAAGGGTGTCGGGTCTGTCCTTCCTCGCCAACCTTCCACTGGGGCACGGAAGGTCACGCCTCCGGGCGCAGGGCCGGTGGTTCCGGGGTTGAGCAGCATGGCGGCAAACAAGCTGCGGACGCCTGCGGAGAAGAAGGCGGACAACGATGTGGTGGAGGCAACAAAGCTGGCGGCGGTTGCCGACCAGGTGGCGAAGCAGCCGAACGACGCGGTGAACCAGAAGCGTCTCGCGGTAGCTCTAGAAAGAATGTCTGCGGGTCGGTTCACCACGCAGGCTCTTGCTTACGTCATCAAGGCTGGGTGGGGTAACACCATGGAGCAGTGGGCCAACAATCCGACAACGGGGGCTCTTCCTGCTGACGTGATGCGGCAGTTGATTGACGGGGCGCATGAGAACCTTAAGGCGGCTCAGATTGCGCAGCGTGCGGCCTATGGCGGCTCGGCAGACACGACGCAGACGCAAGGCGGAGATGATATAGACGCTATTGTGCAAGCTCTAAAGGGAAAACGATGACGCCAGATGAAGCCATTGCCAAGCTGAAGACATTGCCAGAAGACAAGCAGCGGGAAGTGTTGTCGCGTCTATCTCCAGATGAGCGCAAGGGAATTCTCGGCAAACTGTCCTCAAAGCAACCCGGAGAAATTCGCTCACTGACTCAGCGTGAACGGTTTATGAACCCGAACCTATATCCTGTTGGCGCTCCGAGAGAAGGTGTGTGGGAAGATGTAAAGAATCTTGCTCAACGCGCTGGAGTGGGAGTTTTTCAGCTTGCCAATGCTGCCGCAAATCCTCGTCAGACGGTGGCAGGTATCCTGTCTTCCGTGCTTCCTGAACCCGTCGTGAGTGGAGTGAATAAGGCAGTCGATGAAATCAACAAGATTCCCGGTGCTCACTACCTCACGACTAAGCTGCCAGAGAATACAGAAAATCCAATCCAGCAGATGTACGAAATGGTAGAACCGGGAGGTCTTCAAGCCGCCGCGAACTTGGCTCCTATTGCCGGACAGGCTATTGCAGGGGGAGCGTTTGGTCCAGCGGCAGAATCCATTACTCAAGACATTCGGAATGTTCCCGAAGCGGCTGGAGGCGTGGCGCGTTCGCTTGGCGGTGCCGGAACGAAGACGGTGACGGACCTTGTGGAGTCCACGCGCAAGGCGAACGAAGCGGCAGACAAGGCGCATCTTGCGGAGGCGCAGAAGGGTGTCGAGAAGCAGCGCGGCGCTCGCCTGAATTCGCTGAAGACAGGGCGCGAAGCGGAGCGTCAGAGGCAGACGGCAGAGCAGGAAGTGCGCAACGCCAACGAGCACGCTGTCAAGGCGCAGGAGGACAGGGCCATGACTGAGAAGAAGCTGGTGGATTCGACCAAGGAACTTCAAGCGCAGATTGAGACGGCTCGCGAAAAGGCTCTCAAAGTGGGCAACGAGAAGTACAACGCGGTGAATGAGAAGTTGAGTGACATTCCGGCAGACGGAAGGGCGGTAGCGCAGGTAATCCTTGAGGCCACAGACAAGATTCGCGGCTCTGAGTTTCGCGGGGCAGAGGCTCATCCTCGCATCCTTCAGGACATGGAGGAGCGCATCAAGGCGGGGAAGGGATTCACGTACAACGACCTTCAGGGCTACTACTCCGAGTTGAATAAGGAATTGTCCAAGGGCACGCTTCCCGGCGATGTTTACGCTTCCTACGACACGTTGCATGAAGCAATCGGAAACGAGATGCAGCAGATTGCCAACTCGCAGGGGCTTGGCGGTCAACTGAACGATGCCCGCACGTATTGGCGCAGGATGAAGCAGGCGTTTGGAAAGCCGTACAATCCATCCGATGTAGCCACGGGCGTTCTGGAAAAGGTATCGCCGGACGTGACGCGGGCGGCAGAGGAAGAGAACCGTCTGCGCCTGCTCGGTTCCTTCGACAAGTCCATCCCGCAGACGGCGGAGCACATCACCAATCTGCGCAAGGGACTCTCGGAGCTTCCCAAGCCTGCCCCGCTGCGCTCGATTCTGAAACAGCTTCCTTCTGCGGCGGAGAAGCCGCGTGTGCCGAAGATGCAGGAGGCTCCGGTGCCGGAACGTCCCGTGCCGGAAAAGATTGGAGCGAAGGAGATTCAGGCGGTCAAACTGAAGTCCTTGGAGAAGAGGGCGCAGGCAATCCGTGGCGCTGGCTTCCGGTGGGGCTTGGCGTGGCCCGCATTTGAGGCGGTGCGTTCGGTCCTGCGTGGCAGTATGCCGGGAGTTGAAGGGCTTGGCGCGGGATTTCTGGCTGGCTATGCCGGTTCGCAAATGGTGGCCCGACTGCTCGAAAAGCCGGGGGTGGCCGACTTCCTTACCAAAGCAACCCCTGCGGATGTTGCCGCCATTCCTGCCGACCTGCGCGGCGATGTATCCGCCGTGGCTCAGGCGGCGGCAAAGAAGGGTATTGCCGTGTCGCCTGCGCTTACCGCAGGGCTTGGCCTGACCTCTGCCGCAGGACAGGTCAGGAAGCGTGTCGCGGCGGCTCTGACGGCGCAATGATTCTTTCCTCGTACCTGCTAGACGTGTATGACCGTTGCCCAAGGCGCTTTGCCTTTGAGCGCACCCATGAGTCGCGCACCATCAGCCCGCTTGGACTGCTCTACAAGGCCGTCGAAGGCTCTCTGGTGGCCGCAGACCCGGCGCAGGGTTCGCGGGACGCCATCATGGAAGTCACGGCGCGGCTGGATGTAGCCGCTGGCGACCATCTCAGCCCTATCTCGGCAGTGCGGCACGTCGATGCGATGGCGGAAGTGATTGCTTTGGCACTCCGTGCGCGGCTTGGAAAGGCGAAGCCGGTGGAGCCGGTGCGGGTGGGATGCCATGAGTGGCAATCCGGCCTGTTCGACTTCCACGGTTCCCTGCACCGAATCATCCTCGCTTCGCACCTTGACGACGATTCCCTGCGGTCCTTTGCGCACGCATGGCAGACGATAGGAGAGCTTGCGGCGCTGGAGCGGCCTATCACCCTCACTGCGGTGCTGGTGGGCGCACAGAGGGGCGGCAGACGCCATTCGCACTGGTCCAAGGGCTTCCTTCACCCTATCCAGCGTTCGCTTCGCTTTGGCCGGCGGCGCGGCGGGGCAGACGGCTTCACGGAAGGCTGGAAGGAGTGCTGGCGCGAGCAGTCGAACATCAAGGCGGATGTGTGGCTGGAGCGGATGCGGAACGACGATGTGCTGGATGACCTCATCGTGTCGCGGCGGGTAGGCTACAGCGGAAGCGATGAGCGGATGCGGCAGGCAAGGGCGGACCTGGTGCAAATCGCGCCCTTGATGGAGACGGCGGTAGACCCGATGAGCCTACCGATGCGGCGGTCAAGCTGCGATGAGTTGGGAAAGACGGCGTGCCCGTGGCAGGCGGTCTGCTTCGCGGCGAAGCCTACGGAGCCGGAGGACTTGCCTCATCTGTTTCAGTCCCGCGGAATGCTTCGTGAAGACTTAATATCAAAAATGTGCCAAGGTCGTATCTCTGAGCATAGGCCATCTTCGCCAGACGCTCGTACAAGGCCACATCCTCTGGACGCATGAAGGACAACTGGACGCGCTTCTCTCCTTCCCTACGCTTGGCCATTGAATCTCCCATTCCACGGCTGCATGTACTTCTCTTCGCCCGTATTGCCCCCCCACTTGGCGGTGTAGTAGTGCGTCCGGTAGTCCACCTGAACGCCGACGCGGAAGTTCTCGAAGGCGTCGGACTTCAGCGTGGCGCTGCCTTCATGCTTGACCGGAAGCCCTGACTCAAGCAGTTCGTACCCGGCAAGCCGGAGACGGCGGTACACGTCGCAGTCGGAGGCGTAGTCGAAGAAGTTGGTATCGTAGCCTCCCACGGCATCGAAGGCCGCTGTCGAGTACGCGCAGAAGATGTCGTAATGCGTGTAGATGACGGCCCACTTGGGATTGCTGAGGCACTGACTCATCGCCATCTTGTAAAGCTGGTCCACTGTGTCCGGCCCAGCTTCCGCATCGCAGTGCATCCACATATAGAAGGGCCAGCGGCGTTCCTTCGCCAGCTTCAGCATGAAGTTCTGTGTCTGCGTGAAGCTGAGAGGCACAGGCGGCTCAATGACAGTGGCGCGTATGTCGATGGGATGGCCGCTATTGTTGAGGACGATGGGTTCGGTGGTCATGCGGCGTGGCACGGAAGCGACGGCCTTTTCAAGCAGGTCGGGCCGGTTGCGATACGGGATGAATACAGGAATTGCGCTCATAGTCCCTTTCCCTGGACGGGCACATTGATAATAGGGGCAACGCTGTCAAAGACGACGAAAGGGTACTTCTCCCTCAGTTGCGCTGCCAGAATCCCGTCTGCGGTGTAGTCGTTGATGTCAGGCCATCGCGCAATCTCTCGCCGGATGACCATGTTGGCGCTGTCCGTGTGGCAGACGCCGGGGGTGCTGGAGCAGAACCTCTGCCCGAAGCGCATGATAGGGAAGATAGCCCAATCGGGCCTACCTGCTCCATCGAGAGACGCCGCCACATCGGCAAGGGCTTTAGGGTGGAAAAAGGTGTTGTCATCATCGAGATAGACGACGTACTCGCCCTCGGCGTACTCCCATGCCAAGTGGCGGGGCTTGTTCCCGAAGTTGTTGTGGCGCCTTCCGTAGCAAAGAAAAACCCTCTGGCTGTTCTCAAGCGCATCAGTCCGTTCCTCGTTAAAACGTTCAGCATCCACAAAAACGATATGCTTCCAGTCGCTATAGGTCTGGCTATCGACAGACTGGCAGCAGGCCACGAGAGAGTCGCGCTGAAGCGTTGGCGTGATAATGGAGAACTTCATGCTCCCTCTGTGGTCCACAAGGTATCAATGACGCGGAATGCGGGGATGGTTCGGTCCACCACGCGCTTCACGTCGGGCCACCCTTCATAGGAGTAGTCATGGCCGCACAGTACTCCACCATCGGCCAGAAGGGGCACCCATGCGTTCAGGTCCCCAACGATGTCTGCCTCATTATGGCCCGCGTCCACGAATACCACGTCGGGTCGTATATTGAGGTTGCGAAAGATGTGTGCGGCCACTTCGGTACGGCTGCGGATGGGCACGATGTTGCGCAGACCTTCCGTATTGCGCACGAACTCCGTCAGTAGCCATTCAGGGCGGCGATGAAGGTCGGGTGGGTCATCGGGAAAGCTGATACCATAGGCGTCATTCGCCCACGTATCTACGCAGTAGACGATGCCCTGCGTGTTTTCAGCCCAACAGACGGCGCTTCGGCCACGCCATGAGCCAAGCTCGACGATGCAGCGGCTCTTGGCGGCAAGAGATGCGATGTAGGTCAACTCGGCTTCTGACATCCAGCCATTCGTGTGGAGCGCGCGTTCGATATTCACCTAAGACCCTCCCTGAACCATTCTTCCCATTGCGGCCACAACGTAGTGCCGTTCCAGTCTACATGGGACGGCAGGAGGCTCATGGTGGCGCACTGCCGCCGCTCCAGAGCTAGTCTTTCCGCGCACTCTGCCCATTGTGAAGCATCATGCACGGGGCGCTTCGAGCAGAATGCCCCTTCGTAGTAATACGCTATGGGGTTAATCTGCATCCCCTGCGGAACAAACTCAGCCTGTGCGCCGTAGCTTCCTGAGACACAGGGGACTCCGCAAGCGAGAGACTCCGCGATTGGGTAGCCGAAGCCCTCTGGGCCAATGCCAAGCGTCACATCGCAAGCTGAGTACATCCACGCCATCTCTTCATCGGCGAACCGCTGCGTGGTCACGGCAACGCGCCCGGTAAGGCCGTAGTCGTTGATCAGGTTGCCGATGTCCCAATAGCGCGAGAGGATGTCCGTGTGCGCCCACACCCGCACAGGCTGGCCTCTGTCAAGCAGGATTCTGGCTGTCTCGAAGCCAAGCTGCCAGTTCTTGCGAGTCTGGTTTGTCGCCACGATGCCGACGAGAAGGGAATCTTGGTTGAGTCCCTGAAAGCCGTTCTGCATGAGCCGCTTCCTCGCCTCGGCAGGGTCACGCGGATAGAACACGCTGGTGTCGATGCCGTGGGACAGGTGGACAGGATTGCCGGTGATGCGTGAAGAGAAGGCGCTGTAGTCGAGCACCCTGTCGAAGCCCTGCATCGTCTTGGCGATGTTGCCGGAGATCTTCCCGTTCGGACCTTCCGCGTCGATGGCATGGTAGGCCCACTTCTTCATCTTCGCGGATTCGACCCATCGGCGCAGGTAGGGATTCGGGCAGATGGTGGGCTGGCCTAGCCAGTAGAGACGGCTCATGTCCCACACACACATCAGGATGCCCTCTTCGTCGCCCACAAAGTCATTCCAGACGGCGGGCAACTCCGGCACAAGCCATTGCGAGATGTCGTGAACGTGGTACTGCTGCCACGGCAGCTTAGCGGAGCCGTTGCCGCCATAGCCCACGCTGGCAATCTCGTACACGTCTCCAAGGTGGTCATGGACATGCTGGCAGATGTCGCGGGTGATGCGCCCAAGCCCGGATGTGCAGGAGACGTCATCGGAGAGGAAAAGCAGCTTGCGTCTGGTCAACGGGACTCCTTGCTTATAGAATAGGTTTCAATTCCCCACAATCTTACCTTAAGATTACTACAAAGGGAAGCGCCTTTTGCGCAATCGTCCTATGATGTAGAAATGAAGAGGATTCTTTCTTTTGCCATGCTGTTCGTGTGCCTCCCATCGCTTGCGCAGGTCGGAGCGATTCAGGGTCATTCCTACCTCGGAGGGCAGCAGGCGGTTGTGTCGGGGATGCCTTCGACGAACTACCTCAACGGCATCGTTCCCTATGCCACTGTGACGGTGTACCTTGCCGGGACGCAGACTCAGGCGACCATCTATTCAGACGGCAACCTGACGCCTATGTCGAATCCCTTCCACTCGAATGCGGTGGTGCCAGGTGGAACGGACCCCGGTGGCTACCTGTTCTTTGCGAGTACGAATGTGGGATTAGATGTTTGCTTCAGCGGGGGTATCTATCCCAACGAGTATGCAAGCACGTTGTGCATGAAGGACATATACCCCTCGCAGAGCTTTACGCCTGTATCTGGCGTGACAAGCCTCAACTCTCTCACTGGCGCGGTTGCTATCCAAGGGGATTCCTCAATCACTGTCACGCCAAGCGGGCAGAACATTAACCTCCACGCAACAGGAGAAAGCGGTAGTGGCGTGCAGTACAATCCCACGACAAGCGTGTACATCATGGCCGGATCAAGTTTATTGCGTGACGACAATCACGCGATGAGCAATGCCTACACGGTGACAGGTGGAAGCGCAAACGGGGCTACCTGCTCGGTAACTGCGAACAATACACTGACAACGAGCGATTGGGTTGAGATGGACCAAGTGACGGGATTTACCGCCCCGACTATCGGAGGGATTAGAGCATTTGGAACGAACTATACAGAGTTTCCTGTCACATCGGCTACCAGCACATCCTTTACTCTTGGGAACTGTAATTTTACAGCTACTTTCACAGGTGGCACTGCGTATCAGGCGACGTATTGGGTTCCTTACCAGACAGCTACAAAACCGTTTTTCAACGGTCACGGGTCAGTCATTCAACTAGCGCAGTATCCTGCGAGCGGCACTTATGGCCTGTGCACGGATATGAACACGAACTACACGGCCTTTTACCACACGATTATGACGACTGGTGCGGGGCCGCACTACTTCATCGTTAACGACTGCCATAACGATTTTGCTTTGGCAACGACTGCCGCAACGGTAGAATCTGCTATTCAAAGCCTTGCCGCCAACGTACATGCTGATGGAGGAATTTTCGTACTGGCAAAACCTTGGTCACAGGGATTCGGAAACTTCCAAACTACATCTCCGAACGAAGGGTATCAGAGCGAGCAGTTTGGACTTTGGGTAGACAGCTTTATTAAGTCGAATACGAACTTTTCTACGGGGCAGTATGCGGATATTATCGTAGACAACGACGCAATCGCCAACAATGCTTCGGACGCGAATGTGTTTGCTGACACTGTAGGAAGACCTGCTGCGGGAGGAGCTAACCGCATAGCTTCTGAGTATAATAACATCCTTGCTACGCAGGGAACGTCACGACATTACTCAACTCCTTGGTGGCAGTGGAGAACGGATGCCCTGACAGGGCAGTGTTTAGCTTGCGGGGGAACTCTGACCTTTACCCCTCCGGTTGACGGATACCCCGAACTTGCGGTCACAAATGCCGCAGCCACGCAGTTGCTCTTCCAGATAACAAACCAGGGTGGCGGAACTATATCTACTTCAGTGGGCTACTTTAACACGATCAATGTGGCACCTCCATCGACCGGCAACGTCCTAAGCGCTACTTTCTATGCTCCAAATCTAGGCAATGGAAGTTCGAATCAGATGCAATTTGGAGTTTCCAACTTAATAAACGGAGTTCCTAGCTCGACAAACGAAGCAGTTATAGACCAGTGGAATCAGGTTGGCGCGGGAAGCACTTCTAATTACTGGTTCAAAGAATTTTCAGGGCAAGCGACACCATTTTTTAGGGCGTATGCTACAGGCGAATTAGACCTTCCACAGCAAGCGCCGTCCAGTGGAGGCCCTGACTGCTTACAAATTGCGGCTACTACCGGCGCGGTCACGAATACAGGAGCGCCGTGTGGAGGATCCGCTTCAACCTATGTGAATATCACGCCCGCAGTGACCGTGAGCGGATGCACCTTGGCATCTGGAGCTTGCACGGTCGGAACCTCGACAGCATCCGTGACTCTCTCCTCGATTCCGTCCGGCTACAACTCCATCATCTTGCGCATTGCGGGTTCTACAGTCGCCGGAAATGACTCATTCACCATCCAACTTAACGGTGACACGGCTGCCGACTATACGAGCACTGCAAATGGCTACAGTCAAGCGGGAACCTACCAGCACTATTACAGCGCAACGACTCTTGGCTATATAGGGTATGCCGTACCTTACTCTTATATCAGCGGTCCCGGATCGCAGACGGACTGCACTTTTGTGGGGTACGCTATAGCTAGTGCCATCGATCATACTTGGACATGCAACTCCTCTTCCAACAGCAACAACGGTGCGTTCACAGGCACCTTCGGTGGCTTCTGGTCTAAAGTCGCGGAAGGTGCCATCAACTCTATCAGCATCTCCGGCTACACGGGGTCGGCTACTGACAACATTGACGTAGGTACGGTTATCACAATTTATGGAATCAACTGAGGAGCCACATGCGTAAAATCACCTTAAGTGGCAAGTGTGTCGACTGTGCGGGAGTTGCATGTGGCGGGGGAGTAATGTTGAGATGGAAGTGTAAACCAACCTTGCGGCAGTAATAGCCGAACTCTTTGGGGTGGTTGGAATTTCCTGTATGTCTTGGAGAAATTGGTGGACATCAATGAGCGGATTGCACAACTGGAGGTCAAAATGAATCGCGTGGAAGAAGGCATCGCCAACTTCCGCACGTTCCAGCAGGATGCACGGGACTTCTTTACCGAGCATCGCACAGAGGCTCGCGAACAGGATCGACAGCGCAAGGAGCGCGATGAGGAGATTAAAACAGCCCTGCAAGCGGCAGAGCGGAAGCAGGACCATAAGCTCGCCATCATCGGGGTTGCCTTGGCGTGCCTGACGCTCTTATGTGGATCGATCGCGGCATTGGATGCATGGCATCAGTTGAAGGCGGCAGGAGTCGCAGCGACGACTATTTTTTCCTCGATAAACCAGGGGCCGGCGTATGCTAGTGACAAAGCTAGGGATGGCCGGGAATCACCGCTCAAGTACACGACCCCACTGGAAGCCCTACCGGGCCGGGTAGTCCGCCCGTAAACGCAGAAGTGCCGATTCTGGAGAATGGCGATGACGAGGACGGAGAAGATTCAGAGGCGGACGGCTGAGATCCTGGCCGAAGCGATTGACAAGGAAATGGCCCCGATGCTGTACGCCGTCGCCTGTGCGCAGGTAGAGGACGAACTTGGACTACCGCCGTACAAGCCTTTTGACTGTTCGATGCACGCGCGGGTAGTGATTGACGGGGTGCCGGTGAAGGACTTATGAAGAAGGTATCCTTCTTTGAATGGCTCATGTGGTGTCTTCATCTCCGCGTATGCCCCTATTGCGACGGATGGGGATACACTTGGATAGGCACGCCTCAGCATCGCCGCAAGGTGGACTGCCAGAAGTGCGATAAGCAGGAGTTGTTCGTATGAATGGATTTACGACGTTCTTAGGCAATCCGCAAGTTCACGACACGGTTCTCTACGCCATGATTATCACCTCTTTCTTCGGAGCCATCAGGAGAATCAAAGAACCGAAGAACTGGTGGCAAATCGGATGGAATTTTCTCTATGATTGGGGTACGGGATTCTGGAGCATGAAGACCGGCCAGCCAGTACACCCCGCAGACCCTCAACAGCCGGAGGGACCGGCGCAAGTCAAGTAAAGGAGACGTATGAAGAAGGCACTGACAGCAATCATCCTCGCGGTGGCGATGCTTGCGCCGATGGGATGCAAGAAGGCGACAGCGACGAATCCGGCGACACTGGCTCCAGGGTACACGAGCCAAGCGGATCAGGCCATGGGAACCACGCTGAAGGGCATCCACGACTTCTACACGGGCCTGATGGCGCGGATTACGGCGGACAAGCGCGTCCTTTCCCCGGCAGAGAACACAGCCCTGACGAGCCTCGCTTACGCGCTGAATATCGCGGATACGACCTATGTGGATTACCACAACGGAACCGCGACTCTTCAGCAAGCTCAGACCGCAATCAGCAACGCATCGGCGGCTCAGTCCAACGTTCAATCGCAAGTCAAGCCATAGGAGAAGCAATGGACCCCACACTCATCATTTCCCTGTTTGAACTCGCCGCCAACACCACACTGTCCGTCCTTGGCGCGAATGGAACCATCCCACCGCAGTACGCTACCCTTGCATCGGCTCTGGAGAGCAGCATCAACCCGCTCATCCTTGCCCTCAAGGGAGGCGCTGCCCCTTCTCAGGACGTGCTTGCCGCCTACGGCGCGATGATTGGAACCCTGAATGCGCTTCAGCAGACCACGGGCATCGACCCGAAGGTTCTGACGCAGGTCAAGGAGTACATCGGCGCGGCGCAGGATGGAACGACTGGATTCCTGCTTGCACAGAAGGGCTACAACGCGGCGAACTACTCGCCGGTTGAGCCTCCCGCACCCACAGCGTAGTCTCCGCAACTCTGGGCCAGTTCGTTATGGGCTGGCCCTCTTTTTGTGGGATAATGAGTTTGCGCGGCGGCGCATAATTCACTGGCGGTATGGGAAAGCTAAGACTACCCAGACGTGCAGAACTCGCCGAAAGGCTAGCCGTTGCAGTGGGCCGCGCACCTAAATCGAGGCACCCATGAACATCCACATCGCCCAATCCTTCATCATCGCCTTCGAGTGCTACCTGTACGCAGCCGCAGTCTACACCGCATGGCGCATCGTGCGTGGGATTGTGCTGATGGTGGAGAGGAATCGCCGTTAATGAGTGTGTTCGTCGATAACGGAAGGAACGGGTATCGCGGTATGGTTATGTGTCACATGGTCGCGCATACCACTTCCGAGCTTCTTTCTATGGCTCGCTCTATCGGCGTGGACCACAGATGGATACAGAAAGCCGGAACACCGCAAGAGCATTTCGATATTTGCCAATCTAAGCGCAAGATTGCCATTCAAAACGGAGCTATACCATTGGGAAGGCATGATTTCATCGCGCTGATAAAGGAAAAGAGGAATCGCCGTGGCTGAGTTTCTGCCCGCATATCAGTGGACGATTGGCAGCGAAGATTCGCTGGATTTGCACGCGGTAGTCAATGACCCGGTTCCATCTCGTCCGATACCGCCCGATGCCACGCCAGAGCAAGCGTCTGCAATCGAAGCCGACAATGCCAAGCGTGCGGCAGCGCAGGCCATCAGTGGAGTGAACAGCTATTGGTTCCCTACAGACTTCGCCACCATCGAAGCCGTCCCACAGGCACAGCGCGGCCCATTCGTCATGCACTTTTACGCCCTGCGCTTCTGGAATGGATGGCTTGGGCAGCTTGGCTCGCAAGACCTGGCGAACCGCGTGTACGATGGCGGGGTGAACAGCGGGCAGGGGAATGCTGTCAGATGGCTTCAGGGGGCGCTAGGAGCGTTCGGTGTGCCGAGTGTGGCCGTCGATGGGGTCTGGGGTCCGGTGACGCTTGCAGCGGCCAATGCGGCCCCGCAGGATGCGCTTCTGGATGCGTTCAGGCAGGAGCGGGTGGCTTTCCTGCGACGGTACTGCGCGGACAGCCCTGTGCTCCCTAGCCTGATTGCGCGGGCGATGAAGTAGCTAGTTATGAGCTAGCTCAAAAGCATCCACATTATTATCCCATCTCCGTAGTGGATTTTGCCCTACTGGATTTCCCCCAATAAATACCAAGTCCCCGTTACGAGTGCGGGGG
>VFSW01001646.1_pt1 | contig 34014 bp, 41 predicted proteins | sample 5358111 | NCBI WGS metagenome assembly VFSW01 (sample SAMN11554181, study PRJNA540505) | mine drainage metagenome | isolation source: sediment from site ElyBrook_90M | place: USA: Ely Copper Mine, Vershire, VT | collected 2017
GCTCAACCAAGTGCTCAAAGCACGATTTCATCCACCAATTTTTTCCTTTAACTCTTTTTACGCAATTCGCCAACTCCCCTTTTCGGAACAAATAAGGCCGTCGCGCTTTAATCCCGAGAGCGCCCTGCGGACGCGCGATTCTTCAAACGAAAGTTTTTTTGCGAGCGCCAAATCGCCGTGCGAACCGTCAGTGAGAAGTTTTAAAATTGCTCCGCGCATTTGCCGGAGCGATCCTTCAAACTTCGTTTGCACGGCGTAATGTGCACTTCTGCGCGTGGGGTTATTATGAAGTTTCTTGAGATGCGTACCATAATCCATCAGCGCCGAGTGCCACTCCCGCGGATCCTGCTCCTTTCCTGCTCTTTCGAGCGTCGTCCGTAATTTCCTATCGGATACAGTGTGCGACAGAGGGAAAAAATGATGGATCGCGGCCGCGCGGATATTTGTTTCGATAAGAATGTCGGGTTCGTTGAATGCAAAAACGCGCACTGCTGAAGCGGTATACGGACCAATACCTGGGAGAGAACGCAGTTCCATAAAGTCACGCGGGACATCGCCACCATATCGTTCAACGATTGCACGCGCGGCGTCATGTAAATATTTTCCGCGCCTGTTGTAACCCATTCCGCTCCAGACTTTGAGAACCTCAGAGAGGCTTGAGCTTGCTAAGGCTTTGACTGTAGGAAACGCTTTCAAAAATTCTTTGTATTTTTCGATGACGCGCGGCACTTGGGTTTGCTGGAGCATTACTTCTGAAACCAGAATCCGATACGGATGTGTCATTGTGCGCCAGGGCAAACTGTTTCTTCCGTTTTTCTTGTAGTAACTCCAAACGTCCTTGCGGAATTTTGCAACCTCGTTCTTAGAGATCATAGATAACATCCTTCCGCTCCACGACCACTTTCCACTCTCGGAGCTTCGCGTATCGATAAAGCTTTTTATTCGGATTGAAGCAGATTGGCTTGACGACCAATTCGAGAAACGGCACGTCACTTTCGGTGTCACCCACCCCCACGGAATGAACGAGTGCGAGATTTTCTTTCTCGACCGCGCGCTTCACAATGTTAGCCTTGTTGCCGATTAAGTGTTCGTCCAAAACGGCACCGGTGAAGAGATCCTGCGGTCCCACCTCGTACATCATGCCGTACGTTTTATCGAATCCGAGCCGCGGACAGAATTGATCGAGCACGATCTTCGGCGAATGCGACACCGCAAGCAAATAGTAGCCGCGCGCTTTTAAATCTTTCAAGAGATCGCGCGTATAGCGATAGGTGTGTTTGCCGTGCAGCTTCGCGACCCGCACGCCTGCGTCCGCCAGATCCGTGAATGAGACACCTTTGAGGTGTTTTTTAAACGCCTCTACGACCGCATCGATATACGCTTCGTAGTCGCCTTCTCGATCGAGCCACTGGAGCCGCTCGCGCTCGAATTCTTTGCGCGCCGTTTCAGGAAACGCCTCACTCTCAATCAGCGCTTCGACAACTTCTATCAGTAAGCTGGAGCGAAAAATCGTTCCGTCCACGTCGAATATCGCAACCCGTTTCTTCTCCACCATAGCGTAATAGTGCCTCGGGGCGGGAAAGTTGCAAATAGCGATTTAGTGCGACTTCGGACCGCCTACTTTTTGCAGAATGTCCGAACCGAAGGCAAACGTCGTCTTTGCCTGTCCCACAAATCGCTCTTCAGCTAAATCGACAAGCCCCAGTACGAGTTCCATATTCGACACGCCCGCTTTTTTCCAGTTGTGATGATAGAGCGAGCCGGGCAGTGTATTGATCTCATTCACGAACACTTCTTTCGTATCCGCGTGTATCAAAAAATCAACGCGCGCTAATCCCTGGCATCCGATCGCGCGATACGTGCGCGCACCCAAATCTTTGATTTGCCGCGTGAGATCGTCGCCAATGTCGGCGGGAATCTCGCTGTATTGATTATTGACGCCGCCGCCTTTTTTTCCGCCGGAGAGATACTTGTCATTGAAATCAAAGAACTCCGTTTTATTGAGCGGGCGCTCGGGGAGGGCCAAGCGCACCGTATCGTTGCCCATAATCGGCAGCGTGATTTCAATCAAGGGATCAATCGCCTCCTCCGCCAACGCCTTGTCATCGTAGTGAAGCGCGACCTCGATTGCTTCCTCAAGTTCCCGCTCGTCTTTTACTTTTGCCATGCCGATTGATGAGCCGAGGTGTACCGGCTTGACGAAAAGCGGCCAGCACAGTGCTTTTATTTTTCCTCGCAGCGAATCCGCTTCGCGCGCCCACTGTTGCTTCGTAAACCAGACATAGGGAACGACCGGCATTCCCTCTGCCGCAACGACCTGCTTCGTCAATACCTTGTCCATCGCAACGGCAGACGCGGCGACATCGCATCCCACAAACGGCACATTGGCCATTTTCAACAGCCCCATCAAGGCGCCGTCCTCGCCGTATGTGCCGTGCATCGACGGAAACACAACATCAATCTGCACGCGCGTGCGCATGAGACCGAGCCAAACAAGCGTGAGGCCATCGTCAAAGGAAAGCTCGATTGTTTTCCAACCTGCAATCTCGTGTTCGTAATCGGGATTTTTGAAGAACGACAGCTCATTCATCCGTTTGTCGCTGTACCACTTCCCTTCTTTAGTGATGTAAATCGGCCAAATATCAAACTTGCCGGAGGCCTGCAAGGTCTCGATGATCGGCATGTGCGCCGTAATGATCGAAACGTCATGCTCCGCGCTCTTGCCCCCGAAAATGACCGCAATCGATTTCATTGGTTCCATTGTACAGCCTGGTGCGCGCTTCAAACAACAACGCGCCGCAGGTGTTGCGGAATGTGCACCAACAATTCAAGCGGTGTCGTGCTGCACAGATCGGCTGATTTGATGAGTGTATTCGAGTCATCGAGCACACGACTAAAGACCACAACGGACACTCCAAGGCGAACATCGGCACACGCCGACACATCGATCGTGGTGATGTTCATACTGACACGTCCGACGATGGGGCAGCGTGCACCCCCGACGAGCATCGAACCTGTATTGCTTAAGCGTCGATCGACTCCTTCGTAGTAACCAACGGGGACCGTCGCGATGCGCAGTGGCTTCTCGGCCGTAAAAATACCGTTGTATCCGACGCGTTCGCCGACCGCCAAATCCTTAACTCCCGTAATGATGCTGTGCATCGAAAGAGCCGGTTTGAGCCCGAACGTTTGCGATCGATGGCGCGGGAATCCATACACGCCTGACCCCACACGAATAAGATTCGCCTCGATTTCGCTACTGTATGCGGCACCTGCCGTGGCGGCGATGTGCCAATAGCGGATGCCGGGCAATGTGGCGCGCCACGTTCGTGCAAGCTCATTCCAGAGCGTGATTTGGCTGCGGGTACCATCTTCTCCTGGCCCATCGGCATCGGCGAAATGCGAACAGATGCCTTCCACCTGCAGCCGACTGTTTTGTATGATTCGCAGTGCCTCGTCTGATTCGCTCGCCACTATACCCTGCCGCCGCATACCGGTGTCGAGCTTGATATGCACGGGTGCCGTGATGTCGTGCACGGCAAATGCCTTCAATCCTTCGAGCGAAGTAATGGTAAAGGAAACATCGCGGAGGCGCGTGTGCATGATCATGTCAGGACGCGCGTACCCCACAACCAACAGTGGCGTGCGAATGCCGCTCCTGCGTACCAATTGCGCTTCATAGAGCGAGTCCACAACAAAAATTGGGGAAACTGGTGTAAGTACTTCCGCAACTTCAATAAGCCCATGGCCGTACGCATTGCCTTTCAGAACAGGTGCAACTGGTATCTGATACGTCGTTTTAAAAAGATTATAATTGTGCAGGAGTGCGTCGCGATGAATACGAACCTCGATGAGCGTATCGGGCGCGCGGCGCATCCGTCGGATGGTGTGGAGCAGTTTCATACCTATGCGTATTGATCCGGCCAATCATTCTGCAGGAGAACGACGTCACCGGAAACGGTCATGCGCGGCAGTGACGCATAGCACGTGAGTGCGTCGTTAAACCAGATGATCTCACCTCGAAAGCCCTGTTTTTTCAATCCTTCCTCAATCCATGAGCTCACGGAATTTTTGATCAGCACCACTTTTTCTATGCCCGCTTCTGCAAGCTGCGCGCCAATATCGCGGTGGACCGATTCCGTCCGAAAACCCATTTCCACAAGACCCGGTGTCACATACCAGCGCCGTCGGCCTTTGAGCGAAGCGAGAAATTCGATGACTGCACGAACGCCGTCTGGATTGCCGTTGTAGCTGTCATCGAGCGTGATCGCGCCACTTGCGTCGTCTGTGCGCTCGAGTCGGTGCGCGAACGGTTTTGTATGTGAAAGGCCATGCTGTATTTGCAAAACAGATACACCGAGGCGCGCCGCAATTGCCGTCGCAGCGACAAGAGGACCGATGTGATGCAATCCGAGCAATTTCGAATGCACGTTGATGCGCTCGTTGCCTTTTTCAAGCACAAACGATGTGCCATCCAAACCTGTTTTTGCATCAGAGACGCGCCATTCTTCCACACCGGCACGCGAATAGCTCGGCGCGCCGATCGGTGATTGCAAACGCGCTGCGTCGTTTTCGCAGTTGACATATAAGCTCTCGGGCGCGACACACTCAGCCAATTCAAAAATGGTATCGGCCGCAGACTCGAGCGACCTGAACTTTTGCAAATGCGCTTCGTTGACGCCAGTAATGATGCCGAGATCGGGCCGAATCATTTTGCAGAGCTTCCGCACGTCGCCGAGACGGTATTCGCCAAGTTCGAAAATCAATACGTCCTCGTTGCCTGTGAGACCTGCAACAAATCGTGCGATTGCGAGCGGCGTATTCTCGCTGCCGCCGGGTGCCGCGACGTTCTTCCCCTCTGCGAGCACCGTCTTTAGAATTTCCCGCATCGATGTTTTGCCGTAGGAGCCGGCAATCGCGATTTTTATCGCCCCATGCGTGGCAAGTCGTTTGCGGGCTTTACGGGTAAGGCCGTATTCGACAGGGCGCTGCGCGAGAGACGCGAGCACGGAAAGAAACGCGAGCACGTACGGCACGTAGAACGGTGCGAGTAGAACCACCCCCGCGCCGACGACAAGGGGCACATCGCTTCCCGTCGAGCCCACATAGGTCATCACGCCAACACACCAGAGAATAATGAACGCCCACACGAGCGAAAACAACACTTTCGCCTTCGGTGTCCAGACGAGCGACTTGCGCTTCTCCACATGCGCAAAATCTATGGTTCGGTGGTACCACGCGAGATAGTCGCGTGCATCGTATTCGCTCGTCTGCAGCATGTAGACGAGAGAGTGAACAAAACGCGGGCGATATCGTGAAAAGAGATTCATATAAATTCCCGCATAAGCCGCGACACCTCTTCCGGATTTTCCTGATGCACGAAATGCGACGCGCCGTCGATGATGTTTATATGCGATCCCTTGATTGCCGCGTGGATGCGCTCACCATCCGAAAGCGGTGTGGAGCCATCTTTCCTCCCCCAGATCATAAGCGTTGGAATGTTGATGTTCGCTGCATAGGGAAGCAAATCTTCGCCGACCACCTTCAAAAATATATCGCGCATTGAACCCGCTGCGAAATAATCGCTCCCAATGGATTGGTAGAGTCGCTTGCGCATCTGCTGACGATACGCGGAAAACGGCGGTATGAGCGAGAGTGCTTTGCCGCCCTTGGCGACGATGCGCAGCATCTCATTTTTGAAGCCGCGCTCTTTGGCGATACCGGCCGAGGCAATAAGGATCAGTTTTTCGGGCTCTAAAACGCCTGTCCCGACTCCCTTGATTGCAATCCGTCCCCCAAACGAGTGGCCGATGAGCACGTATGAACGAACCTGTATTTTTGCGAGAAAGTCATGCACGAACGTCGCGTATTCACCGACACCCCAGATGTCGTGCGGCCGTTCGCTCTTGCCGAATCCCGGTAAATCGAGACGGATGATACGGAAGAGGGTGAGTTCGCGCACTACTACATCAAACGTGTGCATCGTATCGGCCCAACCGTGCAGCATGAGAATGACCAGTCCTTCTCCCTGGTCGCTATATTCCACTGCCAGACCGTTGACGATGGTCTTCATTTTGCTTTGGGCCATTTGGCGGCGGCTTCCGGCCAGAGTTTGGTGAGGCCGTGCGGCAGACAGTCGTGTTCGCGTGCATTGCAAATGTAGCGTCCGTAGAGAACGAGACCGTTGTTCACATACTTCCAGTCTTTCTTTGGCACGAGCACTTCCAACTCTTTTGAAATGGTATGTGGATCTTTGCTACTCGTAAGAGCGAAACGTAACGCAAAGCGGCGCACGTGGGTATCGGTCGGAATGCCGTGCCACTCATGAAAGAGCTCCCCCATAATTACGTGCGCTGTTTTGTAGCCGACGCCCGGGAGCGACTGCAATGCTTCGGGGCTGCGCGGGACGCGTCCGCCAAAATCGGATTCTATTTTTTTCGCAGTAGCAATGATTGCCTTCCCCTTGTTGCGAAAAAACGTGATGGAGGAAATTTCTTTGGTAAACGTCATGAGGTTAGCCCGCGCAAAATCGCGGGGTGTTTTATACTTTCTAAAAAGCGAATCCGTCACCCGATTCACCACTTTATCGGTGCACTGTGCGGAAAGCATCACCGCCACGACGAATTGAAACGACGCATGATACACGAGCTCGCTCTTCGGCTTCGGGTAGTGTTTTTTGAGGTACGCGACGATACGACGCGACCGCGCCTGCCGCTCTTCCACGCTCTGCATGAAAGCTACTCTACCACGATGGGAATCGTGACCGAATCGTCATTCTGAGGCAGCCCCGAAGGATTGTCTTTGAGCAAAATGAGTGTCGCCGTCCCCTGGAACGACGCGTCGACTGTGATCGTTGCGTTAAACGGAACGAGCGCATCTGTTTGCCAATTACCCTGCGCCTGCCCCGTCGTGCGCCCGACGATGTTGTCGTTACTATCGCGCACTTGAATCGGAAACTGTGCCTCGAAATACCACGGGCCGGGTGCCCGCCCCGATACATTGAATGTGTGCGAAACGGTCGCATTCGGTTGTGGCGACGAGAGCGAAACCTGGGCGGAAAGCGGCGCCGGATAGGTGGTTGCAGGAGCTGTCGCGGTCGTTGCCGGCGACGTTGTCGCGACAATACCAGGAACCCGCCCCGATGCGGGTGTCGCAAGGAGCATCCACGCGAGCAAAATGATTATCACGAGCATGATGCCGGCGAGAATCATGAGAAATCTGTTTTGCATGCGCACAGTATACGACGAAGCGGCACAAACGACATTACGTGCGCCGGAAGGGCCTTTCTGCTAAGATAGCTCGACTCTATGCGGAAGAAGAACATCGTCGTTATCGGCGGGGGCACCGGCACCTTCACCGCCTTAACGGGACTCAAAAAATACCCCGTCAACCTGACGGCGATCGTCGCCATGTCGGATAGTGGTGGCTCGACCGGAATCCTGCGCGACGAATTGGGCGTACTGCCGCCGGGCGATGTCATGCGCTGCCTCGTGGCACTGTCATCGTCCACAAAAATCATGCGCACACTCATGGATTACCGCTTCGACAGCGGCAAATTGACGGGTCATAAATTCGGCAACCTCTTACTCTCAGCACTCGAAAAGATCACCGGTTCCTTCGACCGGGCGGTCGCGACTGCGGGTGAAATTCTCCGTATCGACGGCACCGTGGTGCCCGTCACCCTCGATCCCGTTAACCTCATGGCAAAAGTCGGTGGAAAAATTATCAAGGGCGAGGAAACGATCCAGATGACCAAATTGAACGGCTCGCTCGAACACCTCTGGCTCCAGCCGATGGGACGCGCCAATCCAAAAGCGCTGGCCTCGATCCGCGAAGCTGACGCGGTTGTGATCGGTCCCGGCAACTTCTACGCGAGCCTTGTGCCAAATCTTCTTGTGCGCAAAATTCCGGAGGCGATCCGCAAAAGCAAGGCCAAGAAAATTTTTATCTGTAATCTTATGACGAAAAAAGAACACACCAAGGATTTCGGCGTGATCGAATACACCGCAATGCTCGAAAAATACCTCGGCGGCACGGTAGACGCGATCATCTACAACAACAAAATGCCTGCTCCCGAGCTTTTAAAAAAATACGCGCGCGAAGGCGACGCGCTCACCTCGTGGAGAAAGCTTCCCAAAGGTCACACGATGATTGGGGCTGACCTCCTCTCGAAACGTCAGTCACCGATCACCAAGGTGGGTACGCCGAGCAAGGAGAGTTCACTCGTGCGCCATGATCCCGCGCGGCTCGCGAGCGTGATCGCGAAACTTTTGAAGATCATGGTTTAGCTTCGCACGCCGAATTTTCCAAGCTCACGTAGAACCGCCGCAAGTGGGAGCCCTATCACCGTGTTTGGGTCGCCGTGTAATTCCGCAACAAGCGCCACTCCTTTCTCCTGAATTTTGTAGCCACCAGCCGCATCCATTGGCTCCCCTGTTGCGACGTAGGCAGTAATTTCCTTCTCGCTCAATCTCCGCAAAATAACGCGAGTCTTCATTGCCTTTACAACGCGTTTTGCAGTTACCGTGTCGATGATGCAAAAACCGGTCCAAACTGCGTGGGACTTCCCGGATAGCGTGCGCACCATCATACGCGCCTCTCTTTTATTTTCGGGTTTGCTCCAGCGATGCGGCCCAATGGCGACAATGGTGTCGGCCGCGATGACGATTGCATCGGGATGCCGAGCCACGACCGCAAGCGCCTTCTCAAGCGCGAGGCGTTTTACGAGTCGTGAAGGAACAGATTGCTTCGGCATATACTCGTCGATTCCGGCAGGATCAATGACGAATTTCAATCCCACGGACTCCAGGAGTTCACGACGCCGGGGCGAGCTCGATGCAAGCACTATTTTTCTCATGAAGAGCATTATCCCCTTGCATCATGAAAACGCAATTGATAAAATGACGCGCAGGATTGAGTAGTATCAAGTGTGCGGGGAGGGATTGGCCCAATGAACCGCCGACAACCAGCGACCGACAAGGGCGCAACGGTGCCAACCAACCCGTATGGGAAGATACGTTGAAACAACTCCCCGTTCGGGGAGTTGTTTCGTTAGAAGGTTATACAAATTAATGAATGATTGAATACCATGTTTCATTTACTCGAGAGATACACGACCGAAAGCGTTACCGCAGGACATCCCGACAAAGTGTGCGATCAGATTTCCGATGCGATTTTAGACGCAATGCTTACGCAAGACCCGCTAACGCGCTCCGGCGTCGAAGCATTCGGCTCGCATGGCACACTCATGATCGGTGGCGAAGTAAAAACGAAGGCGAAAGTCGATTTTGAAGCGATTGGGAGAAAAGTATATAAAGATATCGGCTACGATGACGGGCTCGAGGTATTCGTCCGCATCGCGCAGCAGTCCCCCGACATCGCCCAGGGTGTCGATACGGGCGGCGCGGGAGACCAGGGCATCATGTACGGGTATGCGACGGATGAAACTCCGGAATACTTGCCCAAGGGCGTGGTTCTTTCGCACGCGCTCGCGCGCAGGCTTGAAAAAATCCGCCGGGACGGTACGCTTCCCTTCCTTGGGCCCGACGGCAAGACGCAGGTTACGATCGACAGGGGAGGCACCGTGATAACGGCACTGAGTTCTGCGCAGCACTCGGAAAACGTGGGGCTCGAAGAAGTACGCGCAGGTCTTACCGAGCATTTGTTCAAGCCGATCCTCGGCGATATTTCAAAGATCGAAATCCTCGTAAATCCGACGGGGCGATTCGTACAGGGTGGCTTCATGGCCGATGCCGGCCTCACCGGACGCAAGATCCAGGTGGATACGTACGGCGGCCTGGTGCCACACGGCGGTGGTTGTTTTTCAGGCAAGGAGGGTATGAAGGTAGACCGCTCCGCCGCGTACATGTGCCGTTTCGTCGCGAAAAATCTGGTGGCAAACGGGTACGGCAAAAAAGTGCTCGTCTCAGTCGCCTATGCGATCGGCCGCGCCGAGCCGGTGATGATTGAAGCATATGATGGCGAAGGAAAAAATCTTACGGATATCGTGAAGAAAAATTTCGATTTCAAACCGCGCGCGATCATCGAACGGCTGCAGCTCACGAGGCCGATATTTAGAGAGACGGCCGCTTATGGCCACTTCGGCGTCGCGGGTCGGTCGTGGGAAGAGGTCATCAAAGTGTGAATAACGCGATGCCTATCCCCTCACGGGGTACTCGCCCTGTGGTTGAGCCAAGAAATATGGCAAATACCCCGTGAGGGGATAGGTATGAATAACGCCTTCGATTGCAGCATGAGCTGGTACATTGATAGAAACACGGGTAAACCCATGGTACTCAGATGCGCTCCAGGGTCGCGAGGCCCGTCACAGCAGATGCAGCTGCTGATTCATACCCGGCTCAAGCCGGGGTGCTCTGCGAGCGCGTAAAAAGTTGAGGGCGGGCGCGATATGGTCGCGCCCGCTTCATTTAGTGGATCAAGAGCCCGCGCCCCTGATTATCCTCGGTGAGATCGGTAATCCTGAATTCGCGCGAGCCGATTATCCCCTCAACGCGGCTGTCGATACCAAGCCGCCGAGACCATTCGTAAAGATCGAAAAGCGGTTGGAAATCCGCGCATACCGCGCGGAACCCGAATTCTGGTCTACACGCAACAGCGATGAACGCAGGATCTTTGCTGATCGCGAAGAGCTGTTTGGGAGTCTTTTCTTTCTCAATCAACTCCTCCAACATGTGCCGAAGCTGGCCGTTACCCCGCTTGTCCTTCCTGACATATGCAGTGCTGATTTCACCCCACTCCCTATCGGCAGACGTTCGGCAGGCGAGGTAGGCGAAGATGGTCCGGCAATAGTAACCCTCACCCTCATACCTGATCACGGCACGGCCGCTGTGATAGAGATCTGAGATCATCAAAGCCGTCGCGCGAGCGGCATCTAAATTCGGCTCTTTTGTGAGCGCCTTCTCCAGTTTTTCCCACATGGGGTGCATGTACCTCTCCTTCTGTAGAAAGATCGTTCTCGACCTGATTAACGAGAAAGCGGCCCGATTGAGGCCGCTTTTGAATATTCGTTTGAAGGATTTTACAAACACTCCGAAGCAGCCTCAACATCTGAAGTCGCTCGTCGGTTTTGCGAAGTTGAAATACTCGAGTTCACCAGATAATCGTACACTTTTTTCTACATTGCGCAAGGGCCCTGGTTCCTGTATCGTTTTGATGGGTCGCGTTGTAGCGGCATTTAACGGCTCTAAATAGAGAAAAACACATGAGAGTGCATTGGAAATCGTAAGCGTGTGGTCCCGACAAGATTTGTGCGTCGGGAATACGAGGAAAGGGGTCCGCCAACTGGTGGACATTCGGACGCGCAAGGACAGATCAGGAGATTTGATCGGCCTTCGCGCAGTATCTGCGGGAACCCTTCGGCAGCGCTCCCTGCCGCAACACCTTTCGGAAAATCTTGCCGGTAACGACAAGGCTAAATGAAAGGTGACGGAGTACGCTCTCACATTGATACATCACCATATTAGAAACAGTAAGCGTGAGTATGGTGCTCCGCCATATTTGCATTAGAAAAATTATATGTGTGGAATTTTTGGTTATGTGGGAGAGAAGCGCGACGCCACCGAGGCGGTGATCGAAGGGTTACGTAGACTTGATTACCGTGGCTACGACAGCTGGGGTGTTGCAGTGTTGAGCAATTCAATCGAGGTGGAAAAGCAGGTCGGCATCGTTACTAAAGAGCGGCCGTCGCTTCCAGAATCGACCGTGGGCATTGGGCACACGCGGTGGGCTACGCACGGAAAGGTTAGCGTGTCCAATGCACATCCGCACTATTCAAGCGACAAGTCGTTCGTGCTCGCGCACAATGGAATCGTTGAGAATGCCGACGAGTTGAAAGTAGGGCTGCGCCAAGACGGGTACGAATTCTTCTCGGAAACAGATACCGAAGCGATCGTGCGGCTCGTGGAGAAAAAACGTAAACATACCAAATCACTCGAAGAAGCAGTACGCAACGCCTTCAAGGAATTGGAGGGACGCAATACTATCATCGTGCTTGCAGCGAACGGCGATATCATCGCCGCGCGCAACGGTTCTCCGCTCGTTCTGGGCAGCTCAGCAGATGAGAAAGAGCTCTATTTCTCGTCTGATGTGTTTTCGTTTGCGCCGCATGTGGCAGACATTCTTGTCTTGAAAAACGGTGAAATGGCAGTGTGCCGCGACAAACAGTTCACCACCTTTAACATCGAGAGTGGCAAGAAGATCAAGCCACAGTTCGAGAAAAACATGCTCAAAGACGTGTCAGTGGATATGGGCGAATATGCCCACTTCATGGACAAAGAGATCCGCGAGGCGCCGTCCGTGATCCGACAGGTGGTTGCCGAAGAGGACGCGCGTTACAAAAAGCTCGCACGCGCAATCAAAAAAGCAAATGCGGTGTACTGTATCGGTTCGGGTACCGCAGGAGCCGCAGCAGCGCAGAGTGCCTTTTACCTGCGCGCATTTGGAAACATTCCGGCGAAAGAGTTGATCGGCGCGGAAGCGAACGAATATCGACCGCTTATCGGCAAAGGCGATCTTTTGATCGCGCCTTCGCAAAGCGGCGAAACGGCGGATGTCTTGGAAGTGCTCGAATATGCAAAGAACAAAAAGGCGACGATTGCATCGTTCATCAACATGCCGGGCAGCATGATGACGCGGCTCTCCGATTATGCATTTATGGCAAATGCCGGCCCAGAAATTTGCGTCATGTCGACGAAAATTTTTGTGTCGCAAATTGCGTGGGGGTATCTCGTAGCGAAGGCGGTGCAAGGCAAGCTCGCCGAAGGCAAGAAGAACTTGCTTGCGACCGCACGCGTGATTGAAAAAATGCTTGCGGACGGGAAATACGTCGATGAAATTCGCGTTCTCGCGGACATGCTCTCGCAAAAAGAGCACATCTTTCTCTTGGGCAAAGGCCAGAACTTCCAGATCATCAAGGAAGGCATGGTGAAAATCATCGAGGGGTCATACAAGCACGCACATGCTATTCCTGCAGGCGATTTGAAGCACTACGCGATTACACTCATGGAAGCGGGCGTGCCAGTCATCGTCGCGATCAGTAACGATGAAGTAAAAGCTGATGTATTGAATGCGGTGCACGAAGTTTCAGCCCGCGGCGCAGAAGTCATCGGCATTGCGCCAGAAAATCACGATGACTTTGCGCAATATCTACATGTGCCCGACACGAAAGAAACAAGTGCGATCGTTAGTATCATTCCACTACAGCTTCTCGCCTACCATATGGCGGTCGCACTCGGCAACAACGTTGACAAGCCGCGCAATATCGCTAAGAGCGTGACGGTGAAATAAAGTTAACTCTTTCGTAGAACAAGCCAGAAATGGTTGCATTCATATTCCCTTCCGAAAAATTCGGCTTTTTTGGGGATGCGCTCCCTGCAAACAATTTCAAAATCTCCGAATAGATCAGCGATATCGGCTTCGTCATACACTTTTTCGAATTTACCGGTCGGTTGTAAAAACGTGTTGCGCTCGCCTGAGGGAGATTTTTGGAGCATTTCCTTATGATATTCGTCATCCGTTGACGATATATACGTGAGCAGCAATCCTCCTGGCTTTAAAACGCGAGGCATTTCGGAAATTGCGAACGCCCGACCTTCCGACGATTCGATATCCGTCGAAGTAAAACAATCGATCCCAAAGTCGAAAGAATTCGTTTTGTACGGCCATGTCTGCGTAGCATCTGCAACACGGAACGAGACTCTCTCGACATTCGCCGCACGGCGCTTCGCTTCGGCAACTGCCGTTTGGGAAAAATCGAACCCATGCATCTGCACACCCTGTTCAGCCAGCCAGATGACGTTACGCCCCTTGCCGCAACCCATTTCCAAACCGCTATCGTGGGCAAAATTGTTGGAAACGAGAAAATTCCAGAATTTTTTAACACTATTTGAAGCCTCGGAGGAGTCCATCTGTTTCAACGCGGTCGGATTCTTATGTTCTTGCTCCCACATTTCGCGCTGTTCTACATGCTTCACGTGAATACTATATCAGCAATATCGGTTCTGAATTGAAAAATCGCTTCGTCCGTTTCTGGACGTTTCGGGTACGTGCGATTTGAAAGAATGACTAGTCCTATCCCTCGCTCGATATCGCACACCATCGACGTGCCAGTGAAGCCGGTTTTGCCAAATGTTTTTTCTCCTCGCTTCCTCCCCATCCATAGTTCACTGACCTGCCAGCCAAGGCCTTGCTCGGCACCTTCCACGACCATTGGATATGTTCTCTTCTGAAGGGTCTGCAAAAAATTGAGTAAGTTCGGCACCGTGGAAAATAATCCTGCATGACCAACGGTACGGCGGCGACGTGCAAAAAGACGTGCACTTTCATCATGCACAATTCCACGAATTTCTTCGTCATTGGCAATCTCCGTGGGTGCCACGCGCTCAAGATCGTGCGGGAAAAATGTCGTGTCATCCATCTCCAACGGTTCAAAAAAATTCTTGTGCGTCAAAACCGGAAGCGAAGCGCCGCCGATGCGCTCAACAATGATGCCGAGGAGAAATGCGGGTAAATTGGTATATGCGCTTTCGCCAGGCGGACCATCAAACCCGTGTTCGAAAATATGCGTGCGAATTTCTTCAAATGTCGTGTAGCGCAGGTGTGCCATGCGCGCTCCGCGCACGCGGTATCGCATCAAATCCTCGATGGTTGCACCAAAATCGTTCTGGAATTCGGGCAGATACGTTTTCACCGTGTCCGAGAGACGCATCTTTCCTTCTGCGATCATGAGCAGCGCGAGTGATGCAATCGGGATTGATTTGGTGATTGATGCGAGGTCGTAGATCGTATCTTCGCGCACGTATTCTATGGCTTGATATCTCAAAGTGCCGACGGGAATAGTCATTCTAGAACCGTTTGCACGAATAAGTCCGATAACGCATCCGGGAAATACACGCTCGTCTATAGCGCGGCACGCACGCGCTTCAATCACTGTCCGAATGTTCTCATCCATCCGGGTACACCTCTTTGATGTCTCTGGCCAAGTACGGATTCCACATCGCACCTGTCGCGCTCATAACGACATCCGCTCCGGCGTCGCGATATTCGCGAAAATCTGTAGGAATGGTGACGCCACCGACGCCAATGATTGTAAACGCGGCGCCGCTTTCGTCCCGCACGCGCTTGAGACGTCGCACCGTGTCGAGTCCCGCCCATTTGATTGCATGCCCGCACACCCCACTGCGCAAGCGCACTGGGTTGCCGGGAAGCGCTTGTTTTCCACTTGCATCAACGATCGGAGCCGAAATCGTATTGATGCCAGAAATCGCACTTGCATAACGAGTGGTGATGTCCGCGATGCGCCTCACGTCTTCATCACTGGTGTAATAGCCCACCTTGAGGATGAGGGGCGTTGATCCAATCTCGCGGTGAATGGCCTCCGCAACACGCTCAGTCATGTCGAGGTTGTAGCACACGAGGCCTTCGTTACCGATATTCGGACACGAAAGATTTGCTTCGAGAATGCGCGCACCCGTTTCGGCTGAGAGACGCGCGGCTGTCGCGAAATCAGCAACGAATTCTTCGGGCGTCTGTCCTTCGCGCACTGTGCCCATGAAGCTCAAGACCATCACCTGCCCTTCGCGCGCTGTGTGCACTGTGCGGCGCGCATCTTCTTGCCAAATATTTGCCGCGCGCGACGGGACGCCGAACGAGTTTGTGATCGAAATCGGCTCGGAGTATGTGGTGTCGGCAATGAGCGGTTCTCGTGCCCGCTCGAGCGTGAGATCACCCTCCACTTTTACCGACAACACATTGGGAAATGGATGACATGGAAAGACGTCACTGCGTACGGTTTTGTACACCGCAATGTCGAATCCTTTTTTAAACGCGCCCTCGACGAACTTGCCATCGAGGAGCGGCCCCGCTGGAATACCGAATGGGTAATCGACTGGTACGCCCAAAAAGTCGAAGCGCGGTCTGCCGAGCGGCAGCACGACGTCGTCGGCAAAATCATTGAAGGGGCCTCGCGCGAGATTGTCCTCGTAGCTCTTGGTGGGGTCGTAGAATGGAGCCCGCAACATGCCCCTAGCGTATCACGCGCTGAGATTTCCTTCTACCGCCGCTTGCGCGGACTCTTACCGAAGACATGCTTGAAAAAGCGAGCGGCCGTGGCAACAAGCCAGATGCGCTCTTCGGAAATCGACTCGCGTATCGTGTCGATGTCATGACTCACATTTTCAGTCCCCTCTTTAATCAGCTCGGCCACGCGTTCGATGTGGCCCAGAATGCGCCAGATTTTCCACAAAATGAATCCCGTGCCGCAACTCAGGAGCACGACCGCAATGCTCGTGATCACGAAAAAAATATCCATCTTCAAAAATTCGTTCATACATTATTTTTCTCAAGATTGAGACAGACCGAATTAATACAATACCGCTTCCCCGTTTCGGTCGGGCCGTCGTCGAAGATGTGCCCTAGGTGCGAGCCGCAACGCGCGCATGTAATTTCGATGCGGCGCATGCCAGCCGAAGTATCCTGATGCGTTTCAACTGTGCCAGGAAGCGCTTTATCGAAGGATGGCCAGCCGGTACCCGAATCAAACTTCGCCGACGAATCAAAGAGTGGATTGCCGCACGCAGCGCACGCGTAGGTGCCGTCTGCTTTTTCATGCACGTATTCACCGGTGAAGGGTGTCTCAGTGCCATCTTCGCGAAGTGCTTTGTATTGTTCAGGCGTGAGATCTTGCTCCCACTCTTCTTTATTCTGCGGCATCGGTTTCTTCATATAGGCAGTATATCGCAACATTTAATATCGAACGAGGTGCCAGCGCTGCCAGCACCTCGCGTTGTCTTTGTGAACACACCTCAAATCTCGTGACTCTCCCGGAGGTAAAAACTAAGAACTCCGGTGGCAACTACCTTAGCCGGCTCTGCAATACGTACGTCGATCTCGACATCTGCATATACTCCGCCGATGTCGCTTGATACGTTAGCAATTCGATAGCGCAACTGGAGATCTTGCCCAACGGCGACTGATCGCTTCGGCTTGAACTGACAGACTTCTCGGAAAATAGGAACGCGTCCGAGGAAAACACCCTTGATCCCACCCTTTACGAGGCAGTCACTGACCGCCAAAACCATTAAGACCGGGACAATTGGTTTCGGAAATGTTTTGCTTCGCCAACCTTCCTGGTGGATTTCATTGGGGTCGCGAGTAACGCGAGTATAGTCGGTCACCCACTGCTGACCGAAGTTGATTCTTTCGTTCCAATCTCCCGCCACTGGAGTAATCAGTGCAAGGAGTTCCGCAGGAATTTCCCGCGAAGCCATGCGTGCACCCATTGCCATAGATTCCTCCCTCGCTTCGAATGTTGCAAACGACTCTCCGTCGCTGAAGTTATAATGCTTTGATTTCAAAGTTTCGTCAATCCTATCGCCGCGCCCGCGTACGATCAATATCCGTCAAAAATTGTTTGCGCAAACGCACACTCTCCGGCGTGATTTCCAAATACTCGTCTTCTGCCATCACTTCAAGCCCGCGCTCGATCGTGAGCTCATACGGCGGCACAAGATTGATTGCCTCGTCGGAAGACGAGGAGCGCACGTTGGTGAGATTTTTTCCTTTGGTTGGATTGACCGACATCTCCTCGCCTTTCGACGTGTTGCCGATCACCATGCCCTCGTATACTTCAGTTGCTGGGTTGATGTAGAGGATGCCGCGCTCCTGTAAATTCCAGAGCGAATAGCCGAGCGCTTTACCGCTCGCCATTGAGATCATCGAGCCAACCTGGCGCTTCTTGATCTCCCCTGCATATTCGAGAAAACCGACGACGCGGCTCGACATAATACCTTCCCCCTTGGTGTCGAGCACAAATTGGTTGCGATAGCCCAAGAGTCCGCGCGTGGGACCTTCGAAGGTAAGGCGCACCTGATTTTCATGCACCTTGAGATCGGTCATGGTGAATTTGCGGGTACCGAGGCGCTCGATGATGGAACCCTGGTATTCCTGCGGCGTATCGATGATCACCTCTTCAAACGGTTCGAGTTTTTTGCCGCCTTCCTCGCGGATGATCACCTGCGGCTGCGAGACTTGTATTTCGTAACCCTCGCGACGCATATTTTCAAGCAAGATGGCAATGTGGAGTTCGCCGCGACCGGCTACCTTAAAGGTGTCGCCTCCAGAAAAGTCGACGCGCAAGCCCACGTTGATCTCGAGTTCGCGTTCGAGCCGATCGTGAATTTGGCGTGTCGTGACGAATTTGCCTTCGCGTCCGGCAAAGGGCGAATTATTGACGAGAAAGTTAAGTACGATCGTCGGCTCATCGATTGCGATTGCGGGCAACGTATCGGCATCTTTGTCGGTGGAGATCGTTTCGCCGATGAAAATATCTGGCAATCCTGCGATCATCGCGATGTCGCCGGCTTCAATCTGGGAAGCTTCGATTTTTTGGAGACCTTTAAAAGTGTACATCCTGGTTATTTTCCCGCTGCGCGTTTCGCCGGAAGGTTTTTTCACGAATACCGTGTCGCCCGTTTTCAAAATACCTTCGTAGACGCGCACAATCGCGAGTCGGCCGAGGAAGTTATCGTAGCCCAAATTGAACGGTTGCAAGCGCGCAGGCTTGGTAAGGTTTTCCGAAGTGGATGCAGGCGGAACGTTCGAAAGAATCGTATCGAGAAGCGGCGTTAGATCAGTTGATTCGTCAGTGAGCTTATGTTTTGCAATCCCTTGGCGGCCGATGGTATAGACGACCGGAAAATCAGCTTGCGCGTCGGACGCCCCGAGCTCAAGAAAGAGTTCGAGCACTTGTTCCTCGGCGCGTGCGGGATCTGCCGCAGGCTTGTCGATTTTATTGATGACGACGATCGGCTTCAATCCCAGTTCGAGGGATTTTTTTAATACGAATCGCGTCTGCGGCATGGGGCCTTCTTGCGCGTCCACGACGAGCAAGACCGAGTCGATTGAACGCAATACGCGCTCCACTTCGGAGCCGAAATCCGCGTGGCCGGGCGTATCGACGATATTTATTTTCGTACCCTTGTACATCACAGCGGCGTTTTTGGCATAAATAGTGATGCCACGCTCGAGTTCAAGCGCGTTAGAGTCCATCGACACACCTGCTTCCGCCGCACCAGTTTGGCGCAGGAGCGCATCCGTCAGCGTTGTTTTGCCGTGGTCGACGTGCGCGATAATAGCGATGTTGCGGATTTCCATATGGGTCTAAAAGAAAATGCCTGACTGCCGTCAGGCACCGTCTTCAGTATTATACACAAATTTCTGTTTATTTCAACTGGGGGTCGATCGCGGCGGCGAATGTGGCGAATGCATCGTCGCCGGGAATCAGCGTGGTGCCGGTGATAAAACCGGGCGTCCCTTGAATGCCAAAGGATTCCCCTTCCTGCATGTCGGCCTGCATGGCCGCGTCGTATGCGTTCTTCTTTTTGGCGATCTGCGCTTCCACTGTTGCGAGACTTATGCCGGGGATCGAGACCGTCACTTTCTCGACGTGGGTTTTATTGTCAGCTTCGCTCAAGCTGTTTTCCTGTGGCTGCTGCTGATACATTGCGGTACGCCACGCAAAATAATGTTGTGGATAGAGGTCCCAGATCGCGCGGGCATACTCGCCGTCGTCGACAGAATCAGCGCCGAGGAATTCAAAATCTTTGAAAACGATTCTGACCTTGCCGGTGTTGACGTACGTCGTGACGATATCGGGCAGAGCCACAGGCGTCGTGATCTGCGGCACACCACCCACTTCAAACGCCCTGCAATACGGGCATTGGTAGTCTGACCAAAATGCGAGCGTAACCGATGCGTTCGCATTGCCGATATACGGCTCGCCTGCGGTTTTCACGTCTTTGATGTTAACGGTTTGTTGCGGTGCAACTGCTGCACCGTTCTGCGTTGCACTCCCCGACCCACCGTGCGAAAGCCCGATGATGAGCGAGACACCAATGATGACAGCACCCATGATGATGGCGCCAGGAATCATGAGCGCGTTGTGTTTCGGAGAACTACTTGTTTCAGGCATCGGACAATTATACAGGGCTCAAGAATTTTGCAAGCACTATTTTTTCACTCCGAGGAGCGCACTCCAGATATTCGGATCCTCCCCGCCGTCGAGTTTGAAAATCGCGACACCGCGCACTCCCAATCGCTTGGCCAACGCCACCTTATCGGCAATCGATTGTGCATCAGGCCATACGAGGTAACGGAAATCAATGTGCGAATTCGTACTGGAAGCGTAGGTGGCGGCAGCGACCGCAGCTGCGTTCGCGAAGAAAGAATTGCTCGAAAGCGGGGCGCTCGACGTGGCGGATGTCGTAAAGTACGTGAGGTTCATCTCTCCCCACGACGCACGCGTTGGCGTCACATTGTATTGCTGGGAAATCTGCGTGGCGTAGAGCGGATTAAATGTCCACATGACGTCATAGACATACTGGTTGCCGGCGTAGGCGGTGACGTCGTATTCATATCCGTACGTGGGGATGCCGATTAAAATTTTTCGGGGGCTGATACTCTGTTCGGTAAGTTTGACCACTTTGGTGACCCAGGCCGGGTCTGCGACAGGCGCGTAGAGCTGCGAAGAAGAAACGGCCTGTGCGGCAAGCCGTAGGTCAACCCCTTGCTGGTCGTACGTCATAAGCTTCACCCGATCGCAATATTTGTTGATCTGCGTGAAATCGTTGGCGTACTGCCCGGCATCCACTGGCACGGCAGTGTCGTAATAGCGCGAGGAGATCGGCGTACGCGCTTCAATATCACACATCACCCACTTGGTGCCCATGCGCGCGTAGAGGCCTTTCAGAAAAGTCGAAAAGTAATTTTTGTCTTGGGTAAACTTGCCTTCAAAATCGATTTCGATGCCGTCAAAATTATTCTGCTTTACGAAATTGGCGATGCGCACCTCGAGTGCGATGCGGGAAGCACTCCGGGAGAGGAGCGTATGCACAATTGAGCCGCTGCCAGTCATGATGGTGGGGATGACGCGCACCTTTTGCGCGTGTGCCGCGTTGATCAATGTAGACCACGGAGCGTCCGTGATGCCCGCGTTGTCGAAAATCGTCCCGTCGGGCTGTAGCGTGTATACGAACGGGTTGATCTCGGTGAGTTCGGAGAGGTGCGGCATGACATCGTTGGTTGACGTTGCGCCGCGCCAGTACGGCAGCCAGCCGGTAACCTCAAATGTGCCGGCACTGGCGAGGGCGGGCGCGAAAAAAATAAATCCGAAGATCAACGAGATGAGAAAAAATTGAGCGCGCATAGAAGGAATAGTATATCAAACGATCTTGCTGTCCGTGAAAATACTCCCCAATCCTTTCATGAATGCATTACGGGAGCGCTGCGCCGACTCCGGCGGCACCCGTCACTTCGAAGGTGAATGTTTTGCTTCCGCCGTTGGCATTCTCGATTGAAACCTCGTAATTACCCGGCGTAGTTTCCCGCGTAAGAATCATACAACGCGGACTACTATAGAAACACGCAGGCGTGAGACCGGTGGGTACGGCGAAGGTCAGACTCTGGTGAATGCCGCCTACGCAGGAGGGGTCGGTCGTGCAAGCGATCGCGATTGAAGATGTAATTGGCACATGCATGATGACGCCGGACCCAAAATGAATCGTGTTGTCACTCATGAAGCCGAATCCGTCGACTGTGACTTCAGTGCCGACGAGGCCGGACTTTGGTGTGATGGAATAAATGCGAATATTTGAAACGGGTACCGGCTTCGGATCGCGGTGTGGAGGTGTGCTCGTTGCGCTCGAAGAGGCGCTTGGGCACGCGGCGAACGCGCATGAGGACCCCGAGCGGCCCACCCATGAGCCGTCCGGACATTGCTTGGCTTCCATCGTGCAGGCGAGCGAAACGGTGGAACTTGCATCACTGGAATTCAATCCGTTTTGAGATGCCTGGAAGCCAAAAAGTGCCGAAAAGGCAAGGACTGGCACTAGCAACCACGCGGCGATATGCGTATCAAACCAGTGCATATACATGTATGACGCGTGGAATCTACCCGCATTACGGCTTCACGATGAAACCACTGCGCTTCATGATATCGTTGCGCAATGGGTACATCTCTTTCCATTCCCGCCGGAGACATTGACGCTCCAGCGTACTGCGCGATGCCCAACGGCGATAGGCCGCATCCCGGCCTCATCGTGATCGAAGAAATCTGGGGTGTGACCGATCACATCAAGGACGTGTGCGACCGTTTCGCGCGTGAAGGATTTTTCGTGATTTCGCCGGAGTTGATTGATCCCGATATTCTTGCCACGCTTCGACCCGACATCGTGAGAGGAATGTGGAGCGATGATCTGGAGGTAAGACATGCGGCACAGGCGAACATGCGCGAAGTGCTGCAGCCAGTTTTTACACCGGAATTCGCCGAGGGCGCAATCGCTACATTAAAAGCCTGCGTTGACTATCTGCGTGCCGATAAAGCGAACAACGGTGATGTCGGCGTCGTGGGATTCTGTTTTGGCGGGACGTATGCGTTTCAACTTGCAATGCACGACGCGCGCATCAAGGCGGCCGTGCCGTTTTACGGCCAGCCGCCACAGCCGTTTGAATCGATTGCATCGATCCACTGCCCCATTCTCAATTTCAACGGTGGCAAGGACGAGCGCATCATGGTAATGATCCCCGCACTCGAAGAGGCAATGAAAAAATACGGAAAAAACTATACATCAATCGTCTATCCCGATGCAGGACACGCGTTTTTTAATGACACGAACACACGTGCCTACAACCTCGTCGCCGCACGCGACGCGTGGGAGAAAACGCTCGTCTTTTTGCGCCAATATCTTGTATGATCCCGACCGTTACACTTAACACTGGGGCCTCGATTCCGCAGATCGGCTTCGGCACGTGGAAATTAAGTCAGGGAGCTGAATGCGAGAATGCCGTGCGGTTGGCGCTCGAGGCTGGATATCGTCTCATCGACACGGCAACATATTACGACAACGAAGTAAGCGTAGGAAGAGCAGTGCGTGAGAGCGGCATCCCACGAGAAGAAATATTCGTCACGACAAAACTGTGGCCGACCGACTTTCTCAATCCGCGCAAAGCATTCGAAAAAAGCTTGCGCGACCTCAATCTCGACCACATCAATCTCTACCTTATCCACTGGCCGGTTCCTGCGATGCCGAAATCGGTGTGGCAGGCACTCGAAAAAATATATGACGAAAAACTGGCGAGTGCGGTCGGCGTGTCAAACTACGGTATTGGCGATATCGAACAATTGCTCGAATACGCGCACATTCCACCCGCCGTCAATCAGATCAAATTCAGCCCATTCGACTTTGCAGAAGAAACGCTCAATTGCTGCAAGAAGCACGGTATCATCGTCGAAGCCTATTCCCCGCTCACCCGCGGCGCATCGCTCGACGACAGTTTTGTCGAAAAAATCGCCGAGAAGCACGGCAAGAGTTCCGCACAGATAATGCTGCGTTGGTGCATTGAGCACGGCACCATTCCATTGCCCAAATCGTCGCACACGAAACGCATACATGAAAACATAGATATTTTCGATTTCAACCTCGACGAAGGCGACATGCGCGCGCTCGACGATCTTTCGTAATCAGTACCACGTGCTCTCCCCATTGCCCGACACGGGGATCTGCGGTCCGAGATATTTCGGCTGCCGGCGGACAACAAGATCAATGAGCGCTTTCCATGTGGCGGGAATTTCGCGGAGATATTCATAGATGGAAACCGCCCCGTCGTCTGCGACAACGCCATTGGCGTGCAGCCCGAGCATCCGCGCAATGAAAAGTGCGCGCGGCATATGATACGCCTGCGTTACGATGGTGACGCTTGAGGCGTCGAAGACGGCGCGTGCCCGGTACATGCTGCTATACGTGTCAAAACCTGCATGATCGAGAAAAATATCCTGCGGCGCAATGCCCGCGGCGAGCAAAAATTTCCGCACCGGCGTCACCTCGTCATGCGAAAGCGTTCCGTTGTCGCCTGTCACCAAAATTTTACGCACCTTCCCGTTCTCGTACAAATCGACCGCTTCCTGCGCGCGTGCCGCCAAAATCGGCGATGGCGCTCCACGGTACACCGACGCACCGGGCACGATCGCCACATCAGCGAAAGGCGCCTCGGCAGTACTGGTGTAGGTATACGGTCTCATCGCAAGCCCAATCAGGAGCGGCACAAACAAAACAACGACCGAAACGGTAAGGACAAGAATGGTGAGCGCACGGTAGGATGACATTCTTTTCACCCCACCATCTTAGCGCGGCTTGAGGGGACGTTCTACTGCACCGTAAACGGAACGGTATTGCTCGTGCCGTTTTGGTTCATGACCGATACGTTGTAAGTGCCAGGGGTCACCGAGATCACGTACTGCGGGCAGACGGCGCCAACTGCACAAGATGGTGCAATTGACGACGGCACGGTGAAGATGATCACCGAACCATTAGATGAGTAGACATTTTGGAGCACGCCACCACCGAAGTTGACAGTGTTCGTTGAAGCAAATCCGCTGCCATAAATTGTGATCTGCTGCCCGACGCTGCCAACGCTTGGCGAGAGGTACGAGATCGACGAAGAAGTGCCGTATACGCCATTGCCTCCCACGACGACTGTCGTTGTGTAGGAATTCTGCTGCCCTGCGCTGTTCCATACCGTGAACACAATCGTGTACGTACCCGGTGTGTAGTACGTATGCATCAACGTATTTTGCTGCTGAATACCATACTGTTGACTCGTCGGCGTTGCACTGTAGCCATTCTGATCGCCCCAGTTAGCGGAGAAAGTCAGGTATCCATTGGTGCCCGTGTTGACATTGATTGTCCACACGCCCTGCTGCCCCGTCGCAAGCGAAGTAGGACCTGCCACGCTCGAGATGACTGGCTGGCCAAAAGATCCGAGTGAGGTAACGGCGAACGGCACGGCGTTGGAGACAATGCCCTGCGCGTTGGTTACCGACACTTGGTATGTGGAGAGCGTGATCGGTTGTGAACCAAATCCGGTTAAGTACGATGGAATCGTGAATGATACCGCGCGACCGTCATTGGAAGGTACGTTTGCGATGACGCCAGCACCGAAGTTGATGCTGTTGCCTGAGGTAGAGAAACCCGAGCCATACACCGTGACACTTGTACCGACGACGCCGGAGTTGGTCGAGAGGTACGTGATAACGGGAGTGGAGCTCACCGGCTGTGCGTAGCAGGAGTTCGTGTTGTAGCCGTAGGAATACTGATACTGATAGGAATTGCATCCGCCACAGTTGCCGTAGCCGAAGACGCCGTTCTGGCACGGGTACGGATTGCCCCACACTGTAAAGTTCACTGTGTTGCTCGTGCCGCGACTGTTGGCCACGTTGATCTGCACCGATGAGCCCGCGAGCGAATAGAGATAGAGAGACGAAGGCACCGTAAACGTGAGCGATATGCCGTCTTGCGAAGGAATGCCGACAAGTGACGTGCCGCCGAAATTCACCGTGTTGTTGTACTGATCAAACCCGATACCGTATACCGTGACCACGTTGCCAGTCGTGCCAGTGTTTTGCGAGAGCGAGGTAATGGTGGGCGCATTGCCATACGAAAGGTACGATGGGTACGAATACGACGACGGATACGAAGTGGGAATGGTTGGGTAGGAGTAGGGATACTCCAGCGAAGGGAGTGCAGCGGTGCCGTTGCATGTTGCGCGCGAGATCGCGGATGCGGTCGCAGTGTCAACATTACTGCTCTGCGGCAAGCCTTGTGTCTGTTGGAAATTGCGGAGTGCCGCGGCAGTGGCCGCACCGAAGTAGCCAGTTATCATCCACGCGCCACCGCCTGGATAATTCTGCGCAACGAGAAATGTCTGTAGCGTGCTCACACCTGAGCCACGCGCACCGATACCAAGGCCCGTCTGCACCGAAATGCAGCCCATGTTGCTTGGGTAATACGCCTGTGCGGCCACAATACCCGTAGAGACGAGCGAGGCGGCAAGAGCGAAAGAAACGATGAGTTTTTTCATAAAATTTGCTAAAAAATGGCTTAAAAGCTGGACTGGAGCTTTTGTAGCAAGGATAATATCCGCACTATGCATCTCGTATGAAAATAACGCAAGTCGGGCTGTTTTCTGCACAAAAACTACAAATAGTTAGAGCTCGCACAGTCTCTCCTTGAAGGGTTTTTGTAGAGCAGGGAGAACGCTATACATCTTTAAACAAAAAATTCAAATCCGCCAAAAGCCCTCTTATGGGGAAAGTAATCTTCAAAATAATCTCCTAACTCTCTACTTAAACTTCGTTTCCTCACGCACCTCAGCCGCGAGGTCGGCGGTACGCACTGCTTGCGGCACGGGCTGGAGGCGATCGTGTTTCAAGAGCGTGCGAGTGGCCAAGAGTCCGGCGATCAATGCTGCAACGCCACCTAAGACGAGCCCCCATCGCGGGCCTGCGTATTCCGCGACGGCTCCCACGATCAAGCCACCGATCGGCGTCGAGCCTAACATTGCCATAGTCCAGAGCGACATCACGCGCCCGCGCATCGAGATATTAGCTCCGAGTTGCAAACTCGTGTTGGCGAGCGATGTGAAATTGATCGAAAAGAATCCCACCAAGAGCATGCCCGCGACCGCCCAGTCGAGCGTCGGCATTACCGCCACCAGAAGCATCGAGAAGCCGAAGAGGATCGCAGAACCCACCAAGTGGTGGAGCGCAACCTTTTTGCGTCCGGCTGCGAGCAAGCCGCCGATGACCGAGCCGATGCCGAACGAAACCCAGAGACGCGAGTAGGCGGAGGCAGTGGTGGCAAAAGTGAATTGTGCGAGGATCGGCAAGGAGATTTGGAATTCATACGAAAAAGTGCCGATGATTGCAGCCATGATGAGGATGTCGCGCAAGAGCGGCGTTTTCAGCACGTAGTCCCACGCCTCTTTCAATTGTCTGATCGGGTGCAAGCGTTCCTTATTATTATTTATCACTTGCAGCTGTTTCGTATTCATCATCACGAGCGCGACGAGCACAGCGACGGTGGAGAGCCCGTTGGCAAGAAAACACCACGCGATACCGAGTGTCGCGATCAACACAGCACCAATCGAGGGTCCGACGGCACGACCCAGGTTGACCTGCGTCGAATTTAAGACCACGGCATTTTTTACATACTCGTGACCAACCAATTCCGAAACGAATGACTGGCGCGTGGGATTATCGACCGAATTGATGAGTCCAAAGAGAAATGCGAGCGTATAGATCATCCACATTTGTTCGATACCGAAGAGAACAATCAATCCGAACGTGATTTGCTGGAAGAAAAAGGCTGTCTGCGTCGCGAGCAGGACGCGACGCTTGGGGAAGCGATCCGCGATCATGCCACCGAAGGGTGTCACAAGTAAGAGCGGCAAAAATTGGAGCGCGACCACGAGTCCTACCTGCGTGCCTGAGCCGGTTAATTGTAGTACGAGCCAGCCCTGCGCGACCGTTTGCATCCAGGTGCCACAGATCGAAATCCCCTGCCCGATAAAGTAGAGACGGTAATTGCGCACCACAAGCGAGGCAAAAGTTCTTTTGGTGCGACGGGTGAGACGAGCGGGTGCTTCGATTAGTCTGCGTATCATCAACCTATTATGCACGTCTCTTCCCCACGAGCGAAGAAAAAATACTGGGCTTTTCTGATCTATCGGCGACGAGCCAGCTGCGCCTTCTTGATGTTGGCTCTTTGCGCACGGCGCATCGCGGGTGTGTGCTTTGTGCTCTCCGGCACATTTTTGCGAGTGTGCGCACGGAAGATGCCACCTTTCACATGCACGATTGGCCCGCGAATTTGCTTGAGCATCGTTTTCTCTTTTGGGACATCAATGACGAGTTTTCCTCTTTTGTCGACATGCGCTTTATCCTTACTGATAAGCCACGATGCCGTGTCCCAGCTGCCACTCGAGCGTTTTCCCGCAAGACGTTCCAAGCCGCCCTTCCTCCCCACGTCCTGATTGCGGAATGTAACAAACTCGCTCTTGGGCCGGATCTCGACACGGAAAAAGTTACCTCTACCCGTGGTGCCCGGCTTTTTGCGACCGCGTCCTTGTGGCTGCGCGAGTGAATGCTGCCGCTTGGTCATTCCATCCCACGCGGCCTGCGCTTTTTTGATGCTCTTTCGCGCCACTGCCTTTTGTGTGCGTGTTGCCATAGCGATGTATAAGAGATTACTAATGTATATATGATAGCAGTAAATATAAAGTGAAGCGCTTAGCAAAACACAATGGCGGTATCGCGCAGCTCCTGTCGAACGTGTCGATGTTCCGGCACGGTCCGCGCCACATGTTCCCAAAACTTTTTTGAATGATTGGGCTCGAGTAAATGGCAGACTTCATGAACGATGATGTAGTCGCGCATGTGTCCAGGCAATGCAGCAATTTTATAGTTAAAACTGAGGGTGCCCTGTGTGGTACAGCTTCCCCAGCGCGACTTCTGCGCGCGTATCGAAATCTTTTTGTATTGCACACCATAGAGACGCGCAAAATACGTACTTTGCACTTCGGCGAGTACCTGTGCCCTCCTTTTGAGCATCGGAATATTCGCGCGCGAAAACCGCAGCACTTTTTTATCTTCCATCCGCTTAAGCGCCCGCTCAATCCAACGTGCGTGTTTTTCTAAGAAACACTCAATGGTGCCAGAAGAAAAAATCCGAGGCACCGTTATCACAACCCGCGCATCTGGATGCACTGCAATCCGTATGGCCCGCGCTCGCATACTTTTCCGTACCTCATAGTGCACATCCATGCGCAAGTATATCTGAATCAGGGAATCGTAATGCTCGTGATTACTACTGGTTTTACAGGGCGATCGGAGGATCCTGTTTCCACATCTCCAATTTCGTGCACCACCTCCGTCCCTTTCACCACGCGGCCGAAGACCGTGTGCTTATCGTCTAAAAAACGATTGTCGGCGGTGTTAATGAAAAACTGGCTACCATTCGTGTTGGGTCCCGCATTCGCCATCGAAATCTTACCTGCCTCGTTGCGATTATTCGCATGAAGCTCATCCCCAAACTCGTATCCGGGTCCGCCGCTGCCCCACCGCGCCATAAGCGTATCGTCTTTAGTCTGCGGATCGCCGCCCTGGATCATAAAATCCTTGACAACTCGATGAAATTTGGTGCCGTCATAAAATCCACTCTTCGCCAACTTCACAAAGTTGGCCACCGTCTGCGGCGCATCCTGCTCCATCATTTCGATTTCAATATCGCCTTTATTCGTATGGAGTGTGAGCTGCACTGTGAGAGTATAGCAAACCTCAACAGTCGAAATAATACATGTGGCGCATGAGTGCGACCACATACGCTGCGATTCTATTTGAGCACCTGCTTTGCCTGCTCCGCGATCATTTTTTCTAGTCGCCCCTCAAACATGCGCATCATGAGCGGAAGCGTGGCGTCGATCACAAATGCGTTGTCCTGAATCTCGGCCTGCCCGCTCACACGTTGCCCCTGCGCGGAGACTGCGAAGTGGAGCGCATCTCCTTCCCAGCACTCTTCTTCAATCGTCGCTTTGTCAGGGTGCTGCGTTTTGGCCTCGCGCAACATATGCTCCACACGCGAACGTGCCTCTGCTTTAGAAAACGTATGCGGAATATTGAGATGCATGGGCAGGGATTATACCTGACGCAATTGGCACATGGCATATTGCCATGGATATTCTTACCGCAATCATAGCCGCCGTGAAGTAGTGTAATTTGTGATTACTGGGAGGTCGTGGGAGCCGGAACCACCGGTGCAGAGGAAGAACCGAGTGTCACTGAGTGACGAATGGCATCGAAAGCATTAAGGAGTCCAGTGCGATCGAAGGGCTGTACTGTGCCGGTCGTGGTGTTACCGACCTGCGTCGAGTGGATGAAGTAGCGCACGGCGGTACAGGGCGAGCTACCCGGAAATGCGTATACTTGTTCCTCGTATAGATTACCCGCGCCGATATCGGTGGATGTCGCGAGCGAATATTGCATGCCGTTATCGGTGATCGTCTGCGATGTGACGTTGGTAGGCAGGTAGATGTCGCCCGTGCAGATCTTTGCGCGCGGCAATGTTTCTATCGATACGTAGGAATCCGCGCCGAGGTTAGTGCCGGTCGCCATCGAGCCGGGTACTGTGAATTTCACGCCCGCGATTGGCTTCTTGGGTACGCCGGTGTATTGATACGAGGGGTCTACCGTGAAGTCGATCGGGTACACCACCGAATACGTGGCACTCGTGTAAGTGCTGGTGGCCGTTTGCGTAGGAGCTGTCTGCTGCCCACTTGGCGGCGTGGCTGATGCCCCACCTGTATGCAACCAATAAAACCCGCCTGCGATAATGATGATAATAACGAACGCGCTAACGATGTATTTTCCCATGACACCCATGATGCCATATATTTGAATCCTGTAAAACCCCTCGTTTGCGAACCTGGAGGAAGTCTTTTACTAATCCTTGGCGCGAACGAAATTGAGCGTGCCGCCCCGTTCCAAGTAGACAAGCGTGAGCGTCGTGGAGGAAATATCGACAATGCCGTAGTGGTAGCTGCCCGTGCCATCGCGAACTTCAATATAGACGGTGTTCGGCGACGGTGTGTACGCTTGCGCGGCTGAATCGGCTGAAGCTTTGGTGTAGAAGTTCCATGTGCTCGTGCTCACGGGCGCTGGCATATCCGCTGGCAGCGTCCCTTTGTATGAATCGATGGTCTGTCCATTTGCGTTAAAACTTTCAAAGAATTTCGGATCGTCGGTACTCTGCCAATTGCCGATGATGAGTGTTTTGGCGGCGAGCACATTCGGGTCGTTGTGGTCGGGCAGTAGGATCAAGGGATCGGGGGAAACGGCGGGCGTGGCCGCCGAGACGGTCGCGCTCGCCGTCGAGTGCATTTTCCATACAGAGACTCCCCCGGCGATGAGAACGATCAACGCGAGAATCCCAACGACGTCTCTCATAATTATTTGTGCGCACCGGCTTCAACTGGAATAGCCTGGTGCTTTTCCACCTTAGTGATTTTGTTTTTATCGTCCACGAATACCACGACCGGGTTCAAATCCTTGAGTTCGGCGGGATCAATCCACGCTTCGGCGAGAATGATGACTTTGTCGCCGGGTTGAAAATGACGCGCCGGCGGACCGTTAAGACAAATATCGCCTTGACCACGCTTCCCCGCGATCGCATAGGTTTGCCAAAAGAAACCATTGGAGACGTTGGTGATGTTGAGGTATTGGAAGGGGCGAATGCCGCTTTTTTCGAGCAACTCTTCGTCGATCGTGATCGAGCCTATGTAATTGAGATCGGCTTCGGTCACCGTTGCCCGGTGAATCTTGGCCATGCAGGTGCGGATCAGCATACGCCCCATTGTATGCAACAGCCTGTAATTGCGCTAGCGGGGACAAGTGCCGATTTTCATGAGAGGGGCCTCAATCGAAAGACAGGTAAACAAGAGATGGCATCTCGACGAGAGCCGCGACGCCAGCCAGTTAGCTCTTCTGCTTGAGCGCCCTGTACACGCTCTCAGTATTGACTGCGCTTCTCGTGTTTGCGCAACATGCGTACCATTGGCAAGCGATGTTGCGAGTTTCCCGTGGCCGCCGCGAGGCCATCGCGACCCATACGATACCGAGAACCTCTTCCCGTACCTCCTGGGATCCTCGTCCTTGTATTTCTCAAGATTGGCGAGTTCAATACGGAGTACCCACGCAAGTCTCTCCACCGCTGCATCTGAAAGCCAATCCAGCACTTGATCCAGAAAACCTACTGCACGAAGTTGTTCCAGGGGCTTTCCCGCCATAGACCCGACTCCTTCCATACGTGTGAAAATCTTTCCCGGCTCCACGCATAGAGCACAAAACCGTTGTGTCAAAATGCGCTACGCCGATCGCAAAACATGCTCCGCAACTTCACGTTCCCGTATCACCGTGTTCAAAATCTCTTTCACGCTGATGAGCGTCGCCTCTTCAAGGACGGAAACGGGAGCGGGGTCGAGCCCGAGCTTTTTGAGTGCTGCCATTTCTCCCCTCATCTCGTCGGGAGAAACGGCATCTGCTTTGGTGAGAAAGATATGCTCGCTTTTTTCTGCAAGCGCGGGATTATACGCCTCCAGTTCTCGACGGATGATTTTGTAATCCCGTACTGGATCGTCTGATTCCGCGGAAACGAGGTGGAAAAGCATCTTAGTACGCTCAATGTGCTTCAAAAATTTCACTCCAAGCCCTTTGCCGGATGAGGCACCTTCGATAAGGCCCGGAATATCTGCGATGATCAATCCGTAGTATGCGCCGAGGTGCGGCTCGAGCGTGGTGAAGGCGTAATTTGCAACGCGGCTTTTGGCGGCGGTGAGTTCGTTCAAGAGACTCGACTTGCCGACATTGGGCAATCCGATCAACCCGACGTCGGCGATCAGGCGCAATTCGAAACGGAAGCGCGCCGAATCTCCAGGCAAACCTTCTTGAAATTCCATCGGTGTCGTGTTGATGGCGGAGCGGTATTTAAAATTCCCCTTTCCTCCTTCGCCGCCGCCCGCGAGAAGGAGCCGCTGTCTCACGTGCTCAATCTCTTGCGAAAATCCGGTGTCGAGATTGGTGACGGTAGTGCCGGTCGGAACTTTGAGAAGGAGGTCAGCACCCATGCGCCCGTCGATGAATTGTCCACGGCCGGCTTTGCCGTCTTCGGCCTTGATCTCTCTTCTACTCATGTACGGCGCGAGCGCCGCGATGTCGCTCACTCCTTCTATGTAGATGCTACCGCCGCGTCCGCCGTCGCCTCCCGTGGGGCCGCGTGCGAGGCGCACCTTTTGGAATGCCACTGCACCGCGGCCGCCATGCCCCGCCGCGAGTTTTATTTCTACATCATCAACCAACATCGCCGCATGCTAGCACATTGATGTTTTTATACGCGTTGTGCCATGCGTTCCGTAGAAAAGAGTATACTGCCCTGATGAACGAGCAAAAGGAGAAATCGGCACTGTTGGTGATGGACGTGCAGCCCGGAATCGTGGATCGGCTGCCAAACAAAGACGAATATCTCAGGAAGGTCACGGAAACTATCGCGGCTGCGCGTGCGAGACAAATACCCGTCATCTATGTCGTCGTCGGTTTTCGCGCTGGGCTTCCGGAGGTAAGTTCCCACAATAAATCGTTCAGCGCGATCAAGGAGAACGCGTCCTCAGCAATGATAGACCCGAAGCCGGCGATCGAACCGGCGCAAGGCGAAACCGTTGTGACGAAGCGCCGCGTCAGCGCTTTCTCCGGCAGCGATCTCGAGGTGGTGCTGCGCGCAGGGGATATACAGAACTTGGTACTTACGGGAATCGCGACAAGCGGTGTTGTACTCTCGACCATTCGCGAAGCTGCGGACAAAGATTACCGAATGACCGTGCTTTCGGATCTCTGTGCAGATTTCGATCAGCAGATACATTCGACTTTGGTTGAAAAAGTATTCCCTCGGCAAGCCGATGTAATGACTGCACAAGATTGGATCCAAGCTCATCAGTAAATTCTCATGCCGAGACTACACATTCTCATCACAAGCACGCGTCCGACGAGGGTTGGGCCGGCTATCGCAACGTGGTTCCAGAAGAAGGCGGAAAATCACGGCGGACTCGATGTTGAACTGGTCGACCTCGCGAGCTTTGACCTGCCAGTGCTTGACGGACCCGAACATCCAACGACTCAAACTCGCACCGTCGTGAAGGTATGCGCGTTCCAATCGTAGTGGAAATTGATTCCCATCGTGGGAACGCCGTGCGCCTCCAGAGCCGCGATAAATACGCCGCGCAGAAGCATAGGAATAGTCAAGTTTCCTGCATTTCCCGCAACGAAGCTACCTCCTGCTCCGTGAGAATCAGCGCGATTCCGATGCCGGTGCACCGAGCGCGGCACATCGTTGCGCCCAGATCATCCAGCCTTCCCGTATCAATCCGAATCCCCCTGCCGTCGAGCGTAGCCATCGTTCACCTTCTCCCGTGTCAATGTGCGTCGCAAAATGCGACTCGCGGTGCAGTAGCAGAATGCAGGGTACCCCTTTCTTTAGAGGCATTTTCTAAACGATTGATTGCAGTGTAACTGAAGGGTCCCAAATTTAAGGGTCATTTTCTAGCGACATTATCCGCTAGTAT
>VFSW01001647.1_pt1 | contig 34012 bp, 24 predicted proteins | sample 5358111 | NCBI WGS metagenome assembly VFSW01 (sample SAMN11554181, study PRJNA540505) | mine drainage metagenome | isolation source: sediment from site ElyBrook_90M | place: USA: Ely Copper Mine, Vershire, VT | collected 2017
CCGCCGCCCTCAAATCCCCCTTCTGCATCTTGATATCCCGCATCGGCGGCTGACCAAAAACCCGGCTATACTCCCGGCTGAACTGGCTCGGGCTCTCATACCCCACCTCAAACGCCGCGCTCGCCGCATCCATTCCATCCGTCAGCATCCGCACCCGCGCCGTGTGCAGCCGCAATTGCTTTTGATATTGCAGCGGACTCATCGCCGTCAGCGTCCTGAAGTGATGATGCAGCGTCGACACGCCCATCTGCGCCACCCCCGCCAGCTCCTCCACGCGCAACGGCTTCGCGTAATTCTCCCTCAGCCACGCCACCGCACGCGCCGTCCGGTTGCTCTGTTCGCCCAGCGTCGCAATCGCGCGCAAATGCTTTCCCTGCGGTCCGCGCAGCAATCTGTAAATCACCTCGCGCTGAATCAGGTTCCCAAGAAATTTCACGTCCTGCGGCGCATCCAGCAGATCCATCAAACGCAAACACGCGCTGAGCAACTCCTCCGTCGTCTCGCCCACCGCCATCCCGCGCGTGCCTGAAACTGCATCGACAAGATGAAACTCCTCCTGGCTCAAAATCTCACGCACCATCAGCATCTCGAGCTTCAGCGTCAAACCCAGTATCGGCTCCGCTTTTGACGCCTTCGTCACCTGGCTGATCACAGGCAAATCTATCGACGTCAGCAGAAAATTCCGCCCATCGCACTTGTATTTTGTCCCACCCAGATTAATGCGCTTTTCTCCCTGCACAAAGACAATCAGTTCAGGCTCATACGCCGCTGATATGCAATCTGTCGGCGAGCTTCTCCGGTACAAGCACATCCCCGGTACTGCCGTCTCCATCTTCCCGTCCTCATGGACATGTGCCACAATCCGCCGCGCCAGTTCTTTGCGCAACTCAACCACTTCTCTCCGCACGCTTCCCTTTGCCTTTCGTTTCCCGGCCATATTCATCTCCCGTTCACTCTTCAATTCCAGCCTACCTCCATTTCTTCCTGCATGTGCACAAAAAGCTGTACCCCAAGAGAATCAGGCAAGAATTAAGCAGGATTGAGTTACCGCTCAAACCCCTCCCCGCCCTATCCTGAGGATGGAAAGTTTCTTGAAGAACCAAACATCTTTACCCGCAACTCAAACATCTATTACCAAGAGGAATCACAATGCCCAAAGCAAAAGCCTACGCCGCGCAAAGCGCAACTTCCCCACTCGCCCCTCACTCCATCACCCGCCGCGACCCCACACCCACCGATGTGCAAATCGAAATTCTATTCTGCGGCATCTGTCACTCTGATCTGCACCAGGCGCGCAATGAGTGGAGCGGCTTCATGCCCACCGTCTACCCCTGCGTCCCCGGCCACGAAATCGTCGGTCGCGTCACCACAGTCGGCTCTTCCGTATCCAAATACAAAGTCGGCGACATCGTCGGCGTCGGCTGTATGGTCGATTCCGACGCCACATGCCCCGCATGTCGCGCAAATTTGGAGCAGTTCTGCCCCGGCGGCGTCTTCACTTACAACGCGCCAGACAAGCACCTCGGCGGCGTCACCTACGGCGGCTACTCTGACAGCATCGTTGTCGATCAACGCTTCGTCCTCGCCATCCCCTCCAACCTGAACCTCGCCGGAGCCGCGCCTCTTCTCTGCGCAGGAATCACCACCTACTCGCCGATGAAGCACTGGGGCGTCACCAAGGGCAAAAAAGTCGGCGTCGTCGGTCTCGGCGGACTCGGCCACATGGGCGTCAAATTTGCCCACGCACTCGGCGCGCACACCGTCGTCTTCACCACCTCACCCTCCAAAGTTGAAGACGCGCTCCGACTCGGCGCCGATGAAGTCGTCATCAGTAAAGACGCCAACGCGATGGCCAAACACGCCTTCAGTTTTGATTTCATCCTCGATGCCGTCGCCGCTGATCACGACATCAACGCCTACCTCGGCCTTCTCGGTGTCGATGGCAACATCACCCTCGTCGGCGCACCGGAAAATCCTCTCCCTGTCTCTGCTTTCAACCTCATCATGGGTCGCCGCTCACTCTCCGGCTCACCCATCGGCGGCATCGCCGAAACTCAAGAAATGCTTGATTTCTGCGGCCGGCACAACATCACCTCAGACGTTGAAATCATCCCCATTCAGAAAGTCAACCAAGCCTACGAGCGCATGCTGAAGTCCGATGTCAAATACCGCTTCTCCATCGACATGGCCTCCCTCAAATCGGAGTAACAAACAATCGTCACAACTAATTACACGGGTCCCCCAGGTCTCGCATATTTGAGACCTGGGATTCCATCTCAATATTCCGTCCCACTCATCGTTGAATCTCTTCCAATAAATTCAAGGTGTCCACATGCAAAAACGAAAACTCGGTAGCAGTAATCTTGAAGTCTCCGCCATCGGCCTAGGTTGCATGGGCTTGAGCTTCGGTTACGGTCCCGCAACTGAAAAATCTCAAGCCATCAAATTAATCCACGCCGCCTATGATCGCGGCGTCACTTTCTTTGACACGGCTGAAGCCTACGGTCCTTTCCTCAATGAAGAACTCCTCGGTGAAGCGCTCGCACCCTTCCGTGACAAAGTTGTAATCGCCACCAAGTTCGGTTTCCCCGGTGGTGTCGTCAACACAGGCCTCGACAGCCGTCCCGAAAACATTCGCGCTGTTACCGAAGCCGCACTCAAGCGTCTTAGAACTGATGTCATTGATCTCCTCTATCAGCATCGCGTCGATCCCAACGTCCCCATTGAAGACGTCGCCGGCACTCTCAAGGACCTCATCGCCGAGGGCAAAGTCCGGCACTTCGGCATGTCTGAAGCAGGCGTCGATTCCATCCGCCGCGCTCACGCCGTGCAGCCCGTCACCGCTCTCCAAAGCGAATACTCCTTCTGGTGGCGCGAACCGGAAAAAGAAATCCTGCCCACGCTTGAAGAACTCGGCATCGGATTCGTTCCCTTCAGCCCGCTCGGCAAAGGCTTCCTCACCGGAGCCATCAACGAGAACACCACATTCGACAGCACCGACTTCCGCAACGTCGTTCCCCGCTTCACAGCAGAAAATCGCAAAGCCAATCAGGAACTCGTATCCGTGCTCGACCAGATCGCCATATCCAAAGGCGTCACCAAAGCGCAGATCGCCATCGCCTGGCTGCTCGCGCAGAAACCCTGGATCGTTCCCATCCCCGGCACCACCAAGCTCCATCGTCTCGAAGAAAATCTCGGCGCAGCCAATGTCGTACTCACCGCCAGCGATCTGCAAACCATCGAGGGCGCTTTCGCCAACATAGAAGTCCAGGGCGCGCGCTACCCTGCAAAGCTTCAGGCGCGCGTCGGCCGCTAAAAGATTCTGCATTCCGCCTTTTCGGCTTTCTATTAGCGAAGATGTGGGAATACAATGATCTTCTTTCAACGAATCAGCAAGGAGCCTCTATGCAAAAACGCAAACTCGGCAATCTTGAAGTTTCCGCCGTCGGCCTCGGCTGCATGGGCATGAGTTTTTCCTACGGCCCGCCAAAAGACACTCATGAGATGATCACGCTCATCCGCGCCGCCGTTGATCGCGGCGTAACATTCTTTGATACCGCCGAAGTCTACGGCCCCTACACAAATGAATTCCTCATCGGCGAAGCTCTCGAACCGGTCCGCGATAAAGTCGTCATCGCCACCAAATTCGGCTTCAAAATCAACCTCGATGCAACCCCCGGCAATCAGGGCCCAAACAGCCGTCCCGAGCGCATCCGAGCCGTCGCCAACGCCGCACTCAAGCGCCTCCGCACCGATCACATCGACCTCTTCTACCAGCACCGCGTTGACCCCGAAGTTCCCATTGAAGACGTCGCCGGTACCGTAAAGGACCTCATCGCCGAGGGCAAAGTCCTCCACTTCGGTCTCTCTGAAGCCGGCGCTCAGACCATCCGCCGCGCCCACGCCGTTCAGCCCGTCACCGCACTCCAAAGCGAGTACTCCCTCTGGACCCGCGAACCCGAAAACGAAATCTTGCCCACGCTTGAAGAACTCGGCATCGGATTCGTCCCCTTCAGCCCGCTCGGCAAAGGCTTCCTCACCGGAAAAATGGAGCTCGGCAAACCACTCAAGCACGACGACTTCCGAAGCACCCTCCCACGCTTCACTCCTGAAGCCCAAAAGGCAAACTTCGCCTTCGTCGAACTCCTCAACCAAATCGCCGCACGCAAAAACGCCACCACCGCGCAGATCGCCCTCGCCTGGGTCCTCGCGCAAAAACCCTGGATCGTGCCCATCCCCGGCACCACCAAACTCCATCGCCTCGAAGAAAACATTGGCGCGCTCGACATCACACTCACCGCCGATGACTTCGACGAAATCAACGCCGCCAATCTCCACGCCGAGGGCGAGCGCTACCCGGAACACCTCTTGAAGATGGTTGGAATCTAATGTGCGGACTGTGACGTGCGATAGCTTTCCTACTGCCTCAACTCCACAATCGTCGCGCCCTGACCACCCTCATTCTGCGGCGCTTCTTCAATCCCCGCCACATGCGGATGGCTCTTCAAAAACTCCCGCAACGCTCTCCGCAAAATCCCTGCACCATGCCCGTGAATCACCCGCACCTTCGGCAACCCCGCCAAAAACGCGCGGTCCAGGTACTTCTCCAGATCCTCCGTCGCCTCATCCACCGTGTGCCCAATCAAATTAATCTCCATGCGCATATCGTCGTTTGAACTCGACGTCACCGAAATCCCGCTTCTCTTCCGCACCTGCGCCAAGGGCGTCAACTTCGGTCCCTTTTCCTCAGGGATCGCCTCCGTCAGCTCATCACGCTTCACCCGCATCTTGATTGGCCCCAGCGCAACTTCGAAGACGTCTTTCTCAATCTCCCGCACCACGCGCGCAATCTTGTTCATCGATTTCAGACGGACTTCATCGCCCACCGAAACATGCCTCAAAATATGTGGCTGCGCATTCGGATCTCCGGCGTCGGCCCCTGTACGGTGCGCCACAACCGTCGCATTGAAACTCTGCTGAAACTCATGCCGCAGCCTCGTCAATCTCCGCTCAGCCTCTTTGGATAATTTTTGTTGCGACGCACGATCTTCAATCGCCCGCACCGTCTCCCGCATCTGAAATTCAAAATCCTTCACCAGCGAGGCCAGCTTCACTTCGAACTCTTTCGTCTGCGCCCGAAGCTCAACATCGCCTTCCTTCTGGAGCCGCGCACGTTCCGTGTTCAGAGCATACTGTTCTTCGCGCGTCTTCTTTCTCTCCGCCTCCAGCTCCGTCAACTCCGCATGTAGCTTATCCAAAAACCTCGCTATGTCCAGTTGTTGCGAACCCAGCCGCTCTCGCGCCGCCACCACAATCTGCTTGTCCAACCCCAACCGCTCCGAAGTCTGAATGCCCGCCGAAGCTCCCGGCACACCCAATCTAAGTTGATAATTCGGCGCCAGCGTCTTCTCATCCACACCCGCCGCCGCATTCGTCACGCCCTCCGTATTTGCCGCATAAACCTTCAGCGAAGTATGATGCGTCGAAATCAGTGTCCACGCTCGCGCATTTCTAAAGTGATCTGCAATCGCCACAGCCAGCGCGCTGCCCTCCTCAGGATCTGTCGATGACCCCAACTCATCCAGCAACACCAGCGCCGTCGGGCCCGCCAATCTCGCCAGCCGGTTGATATTCGTAATGTGCGCTGAAAATGTCGAGAGCGCCTCTTCTATCGATTGCGCGTCGCCAATATCCGCAAGGAACGCCGTGAACAGTGGAAAGCTCGCCGCCACTGCCGGAACAGGCAACCCCGCCTGCGCCATCATCGCCAACAACGCTGTTGTCTTCAGCGTCACCGTCTTGCCGCCCGTATTCGGCCCGCTGATAATCAGTTGCCGATTCTCACCCTCAAGCGAAAGCGTCAACGGAACTATACTTCCACCCGTCACCTTCAACCGCTTCTCCAGCAGTGGATGTCGCGCTCCCTCAAGCACCAGCGCATCCGGAGTCTGCGTCGGCGCAACGCACTCATACTCGCGACTGAACCGCGCCCTCGCCTGGAATCCATCCACCTCCGCCAGCACATGCGCGCCCGCTACCAGCGCTTGCGAGTACCCACCCACCTGGCGGGTCAGCGCGACAAAAATTCTATGAATCTCCGCCTGCTCTTCTTCAATCAGCCTGACCAGCTCATTATTCTGCTCAATCGTCTCCAGCGGTTCCACATAAACCGTCTGCCCCGACGAACTTGCTCCGTGAATCACACCAGAAATTTTCCGCTTCAGCTCCGACCGCACCGGAATCACAAACCGGTCCCCGCGAATCGTAATCAAATCATCCTGCGTCGCCCCATCCGCTGAAAGCCTCCTCAGCGCTGCTCTCAAGCTCGCTTCAATCTCTCTCTGCTGCCGCTCTTGTTCCCGCCGAATCCTTCTCAGCTCCGGCGAAGCATCATCCACCAGCGATCCATCTGGCAAGATCTTCCGCTCAATCGATTCCGCCAGCGGCCGCAGCGATCCATGCAGCAAATCCTTCGAAAGCTCCACCAATCCCGGCAGCCTTCCCACCACCCGCGCCGGAGGAGAAAGCAGCAATCCCTGCCACGCTGCAATATCATTCGCCACTCTGGCAATCGCCTGCAGCTCCTGGGCCTCAAGCGCCGCCCCCGGTATCTGCGCTTTCGCTGCAAAGGTAGTCGGATCAAACAACCCGCCCAGCGGAATTGAAATCTGCTCCGCCAGCAGCAGCACCAACTCGCCAGTCAACTGATGCTGACGCTCGACCCACGCTTCATCCATCGAAGGCAACAACGCAGCAATCGACTCACGACCCACCGACGACGAAGCATACCCCGCCACCAGCGCAAGCAACTGCGGCCACTCCAGCGCAGCAAGATCTGCATGCACCACCGGACTCGGTATTGCTTCCACTAATGACATAACATCTTCATGTTATCTGGTTCCCCTCATCGCGCTTGCGAAGATACCTTCCCATCAAGTGGGAGATTCCATTGAAAATTTGCGCCTCATGCCGTTCTACGCTTAGATTGAAGTTATGGGGACGATCCCGCAACCACCTGAACCAGAGATTTTGCCGCCCGACGACATACCCGGCCAAACACGACAGCGCCCGCTTCCTCTCTGGCGCGGCGCACCTGCAACTTATCTGCTCGTGGGAATCAACTGTCTGGTTTTTCTCTACATGTTGGGTCGCGGCGTCTCCATATGGATGCCAACTCCAGATCAGCTTGAATCTTTCGGCGCCAGTCGCGCTGTCGATGTCCTCAACAACGGAGACTGGTGGCGTATCGTCACCGCCATGTTCGTTCACGTAGGCATCATTCATCTCGCCACCAACATGTGGTGCCTTTGGAACCTCGGCCTCCTCGCCGAGCCACTCCTCGGAACATTTGGCCTCCTTGCCGCATATATATTGACCGGTGCCGCCGGCGGCCTGCTCTCAACCCTTTGGGGCGCTACTTGGGGCAATCCTTATATCACCGGCGCGGGTGCCTCAGGCGCGGTCTTCGGTCTGGCCGGCGTCTTGATTGTGCTTCTCAAGTCACCACTTCTGCCGCTCCCAAAAATGGAACTCAGCAGGCTGCGCAGGTCAGTGATTTATTTTGCAGGAATCAACTTCATCATTGGCATGGGTAGCTTTTTCGCCGGCCCAACGCTGCACGTAAGCATTGACAACTCCGCCCACGTCGGCGGCTTCTGCGGTGGTCTGCTCTTTGCCACTCCGCTCGTCCCGCGCATCGGCGCTCTCAAGCAGCAATTCATCTTCCGGCGCAAAATAGCCGTCGCCATGATGGTGATTTTTCTTGTGCTCTTTGGATTCTTTGTCTCGCACTTTCCTGTGCCGGCTCTGGACGCACCAGCAGAATAATAAACTTGAATCACACAATAAATTTCATTCGTCCGATACCGCCGGAATTTAGCCCACATGAATGCAAATCGAAAATAAATGGGGCTTTAATGTCTGCGTGAGAACTCCATTTTTTTAATCCATCTCATCGCGTTTCTATGCATCTCGCACCCCTGCTTTGTAACAGGGCACGGGTTTAGCCGGGCCGCAAAATGACCAATATAATCGGCGGCTTTAGCCCCTGCACACTCTGAGTACGCCGGCAAACTGCATCCCGCTCGACTTACACGAATGCAAATATCTCGTACCGGTTTTTTTGAAATAAACGGCGTTCTCACGCAGACACTTCAGCCACCAATCAAATCCCTCTTACCGCGTCGCCGACGTCGCGAACTTCTTCACCATCGCCACCAGCAACTTCCGGTCGCTCTCATTCAAATTTGTAGAGTACCGTCGTATCTGCGTCAGAAATCTCAACTCATCCTCTGAGAAATTCTGCGTCTTGATCGTGCGGCTCATACTCTCCTCGGCAAAAAAACGCGCTATCGGCAACTCCAGCGCCTCGGCTATCTTCGCCAGCGTGTCCAGCGAAGGAACCGTGTGCCCGTTCTCCACACGCGAGAGATAGCAGCGCAGAAGGCCCGTCTTCTTCTCAATGTCCCCCTGCGAAAATCCCTTTTGCAACCTGAAAGTCCGAATCGTCGTCCCAATCTTGAGCATCGTCTGGCTCCTCCTAAAATTTTTCCCCCAGCAATCTTGCGCTCCGGCACGCGCTAGTTACCATTCCATTAGCTACCAGATTGCTATTGTTAATATAGTTAACATGGAACCCCCACCCATGCAAGTGACCGGACTCACACTAGTAAAAACCTCTAATGCCGAACCCTCCCTACCCCGTCCAACAGAAAGCCGTGCAAGTGCGTTAAACTTCATTCAGGAAAAATTGATGCTAACCTTGATTGAATTGTCGGTTTTTATGGGCTTTTTACGGGATATTCGCCGGAATCTTGTGGCCTCTGCCTTTCTCGGCCTCCTCACCCCACTCGTCCTTCTGGTCAGCCTCACCACCTCCGCTGACGCGCAGAAAGACGTCTTCGCCAAGGATGGCTCCGCTTCAGCGCCGCAAAACCAGCCCATTCAGAGAGAGAAATCACCCTCCCTCATCGATCCCGCCGGTCCCACCATCTCCCTCATCCCCTCCGAGCAGGTCTTCATCATGGCCGCCGCGCTCAACATGTGCGGCTACGACGAAGGGCTCAGCGATAGTGCTCCTCTCCGTCAGCGCGTACGCGACGAGATCAGCAAAGCCCTCGCTAAGAGTGAAGATGCCCGTGATGATCGCGACAAGCTCTGCCTCTACATCGCCCAGCACCGTATGACCGGCACGCTCAAAGACATCTCCCAGTACATCTCCCTCGCTCTCTATCTCTCCCCTCCGCCCGAGCTTGAAACCACGGCAGAACTCCCCGAGATGCCCCCGGATTCCACGCAGGTCGTCGAGATTCTTCCCATCCTGCGCAAATTTGTCGCCGACGTTGACCTGAACGGAATATGGCTCACCCTCCGTCGCACCTACGATGACGAGGTCAACAAGCTCCACGATCCTCTCACCAAGATGATCGTCGACACAAACCTCTATCTCAAGATGCCTGCGTCCACTTATGATGGCCGTCGCTTCGTCGTCGTCATTGAACCGCAACTCTCGCCCAACATGGTCAACGCCCGCATCTACGGCGTCGATTATGTCGTCGTACTCTCCCCCGTCAACGGCAAGATACGCATGGCTGACGTCAAGCACACTTATCTCCACTACGTCATTGAACCGCTTCTCTACTCGCGCACCAATGCCGTCGAGCGCGAAATCCCGATTCTCAAAACCGTCCGCGACGCTCCACTCGAGTTCCTCTATCGCTCCGACGCCGTCGCCCTCACTATCGAGTGCCTCATCAAAGCCATTGAAGCCCGCACCATGGACACCGGCATCGCGCCTTACGTTATGCCGCCCAACGCTGACCGCGCCGACTACGCAAAGATCGAGCACGACAAGCAGGCCATTCAGCAAAAGATCAGCGTGATTCGCTGGGCCGCCGTTCGTCACGACATGAAGCAGGGCTACGTACTCACCCAGTACTTCTACGAGCAGCTCATGCTCTTTGAACACGACACCGTCAGCTTGAAAGACACCATCGGCGAGATGGTCTACAGCATGGACATCGACCAGCAGGCCAATCGCGCCAAGCAGATCGACTTCGACAAGGAAGCTGACGGCGATGTCCTACACCACAGCACTCCGCACAAGCTTGAGGGCCTCGACCTCGCCGAATCCCGTCTTGCTGCAGGCGATGTCTCCACGGCCAGCGCCATGGCCCGCGCAGTCCTCGCCCTCCACAACAACGGCTCTGAAAATTCCGCCGACACCGCACGGGCACAGTTCGTTCTCGCCCGCGCTGACGCCATGACCGGCCATCCGGAAGACGCCATCACCGGCTTCCACAAGGTCATTGCCACCAGCAAAGATCCCCGCATCCTCTCCTGGTCGCACATCTACCTCGGCCGCATGCTCGACCTCGATTGCAAACGCGATCAGGCCGTCAGCGAGTACAAGTCTGCCCTCGAAGTTCGCGACGGGCAAATGGACACCCGCGTCGCCGCTGAGCGCGGCGTCAAAACTCCCTTCGCTGTCGCCGGCCACACATGCACCGATGACGACGACAATGACGAACCAGAAACCACCGACAAAAACGGCGTCAAAAAGGACGCACCCACTCCCCAGACAAAGTGAATCAACTGAGAACTGAGAACTGAGAACTGAGAACTGAGAACTGTTTTTAGGAGCTTTCGTGGAAGCGGCAAAGATCGATCTTCTTGAAGAACGTCTGGGGCACCGGTTCAGCAAGCAGGAGATTCTTGTCCGCGCCCTCACCCATCGCTCGCTCGCCAACGAACTCGCCGAATCCGCTAAAGCCACAAAAAATCCTGAAGTCGCCAAACTAGCCACCGTCGACAATGAGCGACTCGAATTTCTCGGTGACGCAGTTCTGGGCCTCGTCGTCGCCGAAGCCCTCTTTGAAGATCACGCCGAGTGGCAGGAGGGTGAGCTCACCCGCATCCGTGCACAACTCGTCAGCCGCAAGCACATGGCTGAAGTCGCCATCTCCATCGATCTCGGCGCCTTCCTCCTCCTCAGCAAAAGTGAAGAGAAAGCCGGACTCCGCCGCAAATCCACCATCCTCTCCAACAGCATGGAAGCCGTCATCGCGGCGCTCTTCCTCGATGGCGGTCTCGAAGCCGTCCGCCGCTTCGCCCGCAAGCATATCCTCGCTGAAGCCGCCGACCACCTCGCTGAAGAGTTGCGCTCTGGTGCCGCGTTGGGAAATTATAAGTCTGCGCTTCAGGAGTATCTGCAAGCCACGCACTCCGGCGCTCCCGTCTATCGTTTGAAAGCCGAGAGCGGCCCCGGCCATCGCAAGCATTTTCTCGTTGAAGTCCGTCTCCTCACCACCGAAGGCGAACAACACAAGGCTCTCGCGCGTGGAACCGGAAGCACCAAAAAAATCGCCGAGCAGGATGCGGCTCGTCGTGCACTCGAACGCCTCCAGCATTACGCCGGCAGCAAAGAAGCCACTGACGAGGAGAGTGAAGAAAACGCACGATGAGTGACCACCCCGAAGCCACGCACGCGGCGAACCCTCCCAGTGAGGTCACAACTCCGCCTGCGCAAACTCGAAAGCTCACTCCCTACCGCGAATTCCTTCACCACCTCCATCTCCATCGCCCCACCATCCCTGAGGCCACAGCCTCGCTTTTAAAAACCGTCGTCGTCGCTCTCTTTCTTCTCTCCTTTGTCTTTCAGCCTTTCCTCATTCCATCTGAAAGCATGGAGAGAACCCTTCTCGTCGGCGACTTTCTCTTGATGAACAAGCAGATTTACGCCCCCGCCGGAAAACTCGCCGGTTGGATCTTTCCCTATCGCGACATCGAGCGCGGCGACATCGTCGTCTTCCATCACCCCAAGCCCGCTAACCTCATCAAGCGCGTCATCGGAGTTCCCGGCGACCGCATCCGCATCATTCAAGGCCAGCTCTTCGTTAACGGCCAAAAAATCAACGAACCCTACGTCACATTCGAGCCCACCACCGGCCCTCCATACGGCGATGACTTTCCCGCCGTCAGCACCTATTCTTCCGATCCAAGAATCGATCCCAAGTGGTGGCATCAGATGCAAAGCCTCATTCAAAACGGCGAGCTGCTGATTCCTCCTGACCTCTACTTTGTCATGGGCGATAATCGCAACTACAGCGCTGATTCCCGCTTCTGGGGCTTCGTAACCCGTCAGCAAATCATCGCCCGCCCGTTCATCATTTACTTCTCCATCAACAGGCCCTCTTCCACCGATACGCAAGAGGTCGTGCCGGCGGTCGCGCCAGAGGTTGTGAATGATAGACTCGGACATTATAGGGAGCTTTCCTCGCGCATTGAAACCTTCGCCCGCTGGAAGCGGATTTTCACCGTCGTAAGATGATTTTCCAGATCATGCAAGTTGATTTTCCTTACTTCGGCGCATCCAATTCGCAATTTTTCCTGAAGAGAGATAGAAGAAAAAATGGCCCGTAAAAAAGACCAGTCTACCGATGTTCAATCCAAGTCAAAGACCGCTCCCGCTGAGCCCGCGCGCGTCGAAGAAACTCCTTACGAATTCGTCGCCAGCATCTGCTCCGTTCTCGTCGTTGGACTCTTCATCCTTACTTTCCTCGGCCAGAACTTCGTCATCCCTTCCGGCTCCATGGAGAACACGCTCCTCATCGGCGACCACCTCGCCGTAGACCGCATCACCCTCGCCCCTGAAGCCAAATGGATGCCCCTCGTCCACTACCGCGAACCGCAGCGTGGCGACATCATCGTCTTCATCAAGCCCGCCATCGATCCCACCATGGACCTCGACGCCGACGGTAACCCCACCTACTCCATACTCGTCAAGCGACTCATCGGCATCCCCGGCGATCACATCCGCCTGCACAACGGCGTCGTCTCCATCAATGGTGTCGCACAGTCCTATCCTCCTGACGCTATCTCCGGAGAAAATGATGGCTACGATCCATACCGCGACGACTTTCCATCCGTCGAGCCTGTGCCTGAGCCCGGCGGTATCATGCAGCAGTGGGCCGACGAACTTCCAAAACACATCGTCAACGGCGAACTCGTCGTCCCCCCGGGTCATTACTTCATGATGGGCGATCATCGCCACCGCAGCCTCGATTCACGCTACTGGGGCTTCGTCCCACGAGAGAACATCATGGGCCGTCCACTCTTCAACTACTGGTCCTTTGAAACCTCCGAAGATGAAATGACCAATGCCGCAGCGCATCCCCTCAACTGGATGGGCCACGTCGCCGTCAACTTCTTCAGCAAAACCCGCTGGAGCCGGACTTTCCACAGAGTCAAGTAGAAAACGCGTCAAATAACCATCGCGTAAAATGATTCCGCAGCGCTTCTTATTCATTTGCGCATCATGCAGTACCATCCACTCTGAAGGATCAGAAAAATGAGTGACGAGCCAAAGACAACCAGCAAGCGGGGCCGCAAAAAACTCTGGACTCTGCTCATCGTGCTGGTTCTCATTCTCGCCGCGCTCTTCATTCCTCCCTACATTTCCATCGCGCGTTACAAAGCCCGCATCATTGACGTAATGGCCCGTTCACTCGGCCGTCCCGTCCGCCTCTCCAGCGTTGAGCTCGTTCTCCTCCCGCGTCCCGGCTTCGAACTCCACGACCTCGTCGTCGATGAAGATCCCGCATTCGGCGCTGAGCCCGTGCTCCACGCCAACACCGTTGAAGCCTCCATCCGGCTCTGGTCGCTCTGGCGCGGCAAACTCGAAATTAGCCGCATCAGCGTTGACGAAGCCAGCCTCAATCTCGTTCGCACCCCTCAGGGACATTGGAATGTCGACGCCCTTTTTCGCAACGCTACCAACAACGCCGGGTTGACCACCGCCTCCGAAGCCGCCGGCCAATCAAAATCTCCGCGCCATCAACTCCCCACCCTCGTCGCCACCAACTCCCGCATCAACTTCAAGCGCGGCGTTGAAAAACTTCCTTATTCGCTCACTAACGCCGAGCTCAATCTCTCCTCATCCGGCTCCGGCGCCTGGGATCTCACCCTCCGCGGTCAACCCGTCCGCACCGACCTCACGCTCAGCCCCGGCGACACCGGCGAAATCCGCATGAACGCCACCTTCCACAGTGCTCCCGAACTCCGCCAGATGCCCATCATCCTCGAACTTGAATGGCGCAAAGCCCAGCTCGGCCAGCTCACCCGGCTACTCCTCGGTGCAGATGCTGGCTGGCGCGGCGACCTCACCGGAAACCTCACCCTCGAAGGCACCGCCGGCGATGCCACCGTCAAATCTCGCCTCCGTGCCACCAACGTCCATCGCGCTGAGTTTGCTCCCTCCGCGCCGCTCGACTTCGACGCCAACTGCGCCTTCGCCTATCACTCCTATCAGCGAACCCTCGACAGTCTCGTCTGCGATTCTCCACTCGGCTCTGGACAACTCCACCTCACCGGACGTCTCCAGGGCAATACCGATGAGAATCTTCCTCACGCAACCGGAACAGGCACCGCTCTCGCTTTGGAACTCAACAATCTTCCCGTCGCCGCTGGACTCGACACTCTCCGCACCCTCCGCGCCAGCCTCCTCCCCGGCATCGATGCCAAAGGCACGGTCAACGGCAAGCTCTACTACGCCGACTCAACAGCAGCGCCATCATCCATCTCCAAACCCTCCGCAAAATCCCCACACAAATCCGCGCCCATCCCCAGCCCACTCAGCGGCGCCTTCACAATCGATGGTTTTGAACTTTCTGGCGGCGCTCTCAAGCAGCCTCTCAAAGTACAGAAGATCGAGCTTGCTCCCGTCCCCGCACCACCCGGACAAACTCAGGCTCTCGAAGCAAAAATCCCTCTCCAGGCAGGCGAAGCCGCACCCCTTATCGTTGACGTTCGCATTGAGCGTTACGGCTATCGCGTTACCGCCCGGGGCTCAGCCTCTATCGCACGCACGCTCGAGTTCAGCCAGGCCCTCGGCTTCTCCTCCGCCACTGACGCACCCTCGCTCTCCGGCGGCTCTGTCACCGCAGACCTCAGCGCTGAAGGTCCCTGGGTCTCCGGCTTAACTGGCATTGCCGGTTTTGCTGCCGCTCCTGACAAATCCAGCGGCACCGCAACACTCCACAACACCAAGTTCACCGCCGATGCTCTCATGAACCCCGTCGAGATCGCCTCCGCCACTCTCCGTCTCGACCCCTCCGGCATCAACTGGGACGCCGTCAACTTCACCTACGGCACACTCAAAGGCACCGCAACATTCTCCAGCGCCTGCGCCTCTCCACACTGCACAAATTCAGGCGTCAGTCCAGCCTCCAATTCAGCCACGCCGCAGCCCACTTCCCTCACTTCAATTCTCAACACCGCGCCCGGGCCCGCTCACTTCACTCTCAAATTCGATACTCTCGACGTCACCGCCATCCAGGCCTCTCTCCTCGGCGCTCACGATCGCGGCACTATGCTCTCCAACCTCCTCGCCCGCCTCCGCCCTGAGAAGCAACTCGCATGGCCCAAGCTTCAAGGCTCCATCCAGGCCGAATCCCTCCTCCTCGGCCCCATCACTCTCACTTCGCCCCGCATGGACCTCACTCTCGAAGGTGCAAAGGCCTCCATCACCAACTTCGACGCATCTCTCCTCGGCGGCGTCACTCACGCCAAAGGCACATTCGAGTTCACTGACAACAAACCCCACTACGACCTAACCATCGCCACCACGAACATCAAACCCTCTGAACTCACCCTCACCCACCTCTTCTCTCAAACCCTCTCCGGCTCCCCCATCAACATCAACGGCCAACTCAAGCTCACCGGCTTCACCCCCGCCGACCTCACATCATCCGCCACCGGCGCCCTCCACTTCGACTGGAAATACGGCAGTCTGACCATCCCCGCCGCCAATGCAACAAAAGGCGCAGCCACCACCCCCACCATCCCCGCCGAATTAGAAAAATCCCTCTCCCGCTTCGATCACTGGACCGGCGACGCCATCATCTCCAGCGGCCTCATAACCCTCACCACCAACCAACTCACCACCGCAAAAAAATCCACCGCCATCAACGCCACCATCTCCCTATCCACCCCTACCAAGCTCACCCTCACCACCCCAAAACCCTCCAAGTAATAATCCTCGACATCCCATTAATGATCGGTTGCCTCATGTCTTGTAGAGACATGGGATTCAAAAATCCTTTTTCAATGAGCTTTGTGTCAGGGCACGACTTCACAACCCCCGGGAAAAATCATCTCAATCTACCCCCGTCTTTATCGCGGTCCTTTCAAATACCCTCACTCACTACGCAATCACATAGAATAGTTTTCAACCAATGAATTCACATCACCCAACTCGTAAGTGGAAATTATTTCTACTTTTCACAACGATCGCTTTGATCGGCTATTTCGCTTATATCAATCTCTCTCCGCGCGTTCCGCTCAACTTTCACGGCAAAATCGACCGCATCCTCATTGAAAAATCCGCACATCGAATGACTCTCTTTTCCAACAACCAGCCCATCCGCACTTACACTGTCTCGCTCGGCCGTTCATCTGGAGACAAAATCCATCAGGGCGACCACAAAACCCCGCTCGGCCTCTATTTCGTTGATGAGCTTGTCCCCAATAGTCGCTTCCATCTCGCTCTGCACCTCTCCTACCCCAACCCCGCCGACCGCGCTCAAGCTAAGTCCATCGGGTTCGATCCAGGTGGCAATATCGAAATTCACGGCCTTCCAAAGCTCTTCGCCTGGCTCGGCCCGCTCCACCATTTCATCGACTGGACTGACGGTTGTATCGCCCTCGACAACAAGGAAATCGAAGAGATCTACCCACTCATCCCCCTCCACACGCCCGTCGAAATCCGCCCCTGATCACCGTTCCCTCAATTCCTCTGCACACAACAATCACATCTCCCAATGTAACTATTGACTAGACGCTACTTACTAGACGCTCTCTTCTGTAAGATTTATCCATGCCCTCCCTGATCACCACCCCCGTCCAACTCGCCTGCCGCGGCATCCTCTTTGACATGGACGGCATTCTCATCTCCTCCATCGAATCCGTCGACCGCAGTTGGACAAAGTGGGCCAACCTGCGCGGCATCGATCCCGCATACGCGCTCACAAAGATTCACGGAGTGCGCGCCATCGAATCTGTCGCCCTCCTGCGCCCCGATCTCGACCCCAAGGCTGAGCTCGACCTCATCGAAAAAATCGAACTCGCCGATGGCGTTGGCCTTGCCGTCCTACCCGGCGTTCAGGAACTGATCGCTTCATTGCCCGCTGACAGCTGGACCGTTGTCACCAGCGCAACCGAACATTTGGCTCGCCAGCGGATTGCCATGGCCGGGCTTCCCGTACCTGAGCACTTCATCACTTCTGACCATGTGAACCTGGGCAAACCCGACCCCGCGCCCTACCTCGCCGGAGCCAAACTCCTCGGCTTCCCTCCCTCAGACTGCATCGTCTTCGAGGACGCCGAATCAGGCACCAAATCTGGCCGCGCCGCTGGCTGCACCGTCATCGCCACTACCTTCTCCCATCCCATCGAATCACTCTCCGCCGCCCACTACCTCATCCGCGATCTAACTCAAGTCAAAGTCGATCACCTCCCCGACTCCCTCCGCCTCACCCTCACCCCTCACAACTGACAACTGCTTTATTTGACAGTAAGACCAGCATTTGCGAGACTTGAAGTTGCTGCTTGACAGGATTTTTCTCCCGTCTGGCTGTGCCGAAGTGGCGGAATTGGCAGACGCGCGTGGTTCAGGTCCACGTACTCGCAAGGGTGTGGGGGTTCGAGTCCCTTCTTCGGCACCAAAATTCCCCATAATCTATTGATTGTATTTGGGTTAACAAAAGACCGCAGGGGCTTCCCAGCAGCCTTCTCGAAAATTCTTCGATCAGACTGGATTTTCTCCAATTACATCCGCATTTGGTCTGCGAACGTGAATAGGGCTGTTGCGGTGTTATCGTGCGGGATGTTCAGTTGCCCGGACATCTCTCAAGCAACCAATTCAGCGCAATCGTGCGAATCTCATTCGGATAGCTGGAACAGAGCGCAGCGTGAGCGGCGCCCCTCATCCATGAAACATTACGCTACTCCAACGACCACGATCTTAAAGGTCCCCGGCTTGGGTTTGGGGCGGCCGGAGGTTGCCGGATCGAACTGAGCTGTAGGCAAGTAAATGCGTCGATTGGCAGCATCGACTCCCAGGGTGCGTGCACCCTCGGGGGTTTTTATGATCTGTTCCACTTCAAATTTATCCGCCTTCAAACCAATCACAGAGAGAGTGGTATCACGGCAACTCGCAAATGCCTGCCCGTCAAGAAACGCAGTAGCGTCCACGCCAGCCCCGATGGGAAGCGACGCCTCGATTTTGCCGTTGCCAGTGTTCATGACCACCATTGTCTGGGGATTGCGGCAACCGATGAAGAGGCGATGCGTATTGCGGTCGATCGACATGCCAACCGGTTTTCCGCCCGGAGCTACCGGCCACTGCGCAACCACTTTGCGTGCATTGAGATCAACGACAGCAACCTGATCCTTGTCTTCCAGATTGATGTAAGCCTTTCCCTGGTCGTCGACAGCAAGAAATTCAGGCGCGCCCGGGAGTTTGATCGGCGGATCAATCTTTCCATTCACAGGGTCAACATCGGGCTGAATGGTGATCAGTGCGTTTCCATCACCGGAGACAGCCAACACCTTATCGGTTTTTTCGTCGTAGATGATTCCATCTGCGTCGGGGAGCGCAGTCAGTTTGCCAAGCACTGCATAGGTCTTGAGGTCAAAGATGATGATGGCGCCCGTGCCTCCGCCATCGGTAATAAATCCACGGTTGTGTTTGGGCACAATCGCAACTCCGTGCGCGGTCTTCTGGCCGGGGATATCGCTGAGCAGTTTCCCTGTGTTGGAATCGATCACCTGAGTGTGGCTGGTGCGAGTAACAAACAAACGGTGGTTGGGAGCATCGACTGTGATGTAGTCCCATCCCCCCTCGCCACCGATGGTAAAGGTTTGTTGGACGGCCCATTTGCTTTGGGCGAAGAGATTTCCAGCAGCACCGGAAACCAGGAGCAGGATGGCAGCAACGGCACGATTGAATCTCAAGTTGGTTCTCCTTACGGGATAATTTCAGATCTGTCGCAAGGGTATTTGCGGCGACAGAAAAAGATTAGTGATGAAAGCTTAAGAATGTATCAAGATGAAGTTATTTATGCACTGAATTTTACCTGCCTTTGGTCGGGCAGCGAATGCTTCATCCCGGAGAACTCTGCTGTTGCCGCAGAGAGTGCAGATCAGACCAGGGGCAAGGATACCGCGACCCGTGTGCCTTTGCCCTTTTCGCTCTCAATGTGAATGTGCCCATGCGCGCTGTCAACGATGCTCTTGCAGATGGCGAGTCCCAGTCCTGCTCCTCCAGTTTCCCGGGTACGGGAAGGGTCTTCGCGAAAGAACCGTTCAAAGACATGGGGCAAATTTTCTGCTGCGATGCCGGAGCCGGAGTCTCTGACCTCAAGAATCCCAATCCGGCTTGGTTCTTCGCCCTGTCGAAGATTGATAACAACCCCGGAACCAAGCGAACTATGCTGTATTGCGTTCATGATCAGATTGGTGATCAGAATCTCCGCATGTTCTGGGGATATGCGCACGTTGACTCCATCCTCCAGTCTTGAGGTAAGGCTTACGCCGCGCAACTCGGCAAACCCGGAGAGCGTGTCGAGGACATTCCGCACCTGAAGTGAGAGATCGGTATGTGCATCGAAGGGGGTGCCTTTTTCTTCGGATTGAGCCAGGGTGAGCATGCGCGCAACCAGATCTTCGACCCTGCGGTTGTCCGCCAGGATGCGATCCAAACCGGACCGGTACTCATCGACAGTGCGCTCGCGCATGGACAATACCTGAACCGCAGAACGGACCACGGCAACCGCTGTTTTGAACTCATGCGCGGCATCGCTGATGAACCTGCGTTCCATTTCAAAAGCGCGACGCAGGCGGTCAATCGATTGCGTAATTGCGGTAGCCAGTGGGCGCAATTCGCGAGTGTGCAGGGCCGAATCCGGAGGTGAAAACTGAAGAGTTGCCGTGTCAATGGAACTGGCGAGTGTGGCCAGCTCCTGCAGCGGATTGAGCAGACGGCGCAGTGAAAGAACGATCAAAACCGCGGTCAGACAGAGAAGCACAATGCTCATGAGCAGATAAAAACGTACGGCCTCCAGGATTTCATGCCAGAGGTGGTCGGTACGCATGGCATAGAGTACGGTGATCTGGCGTCGCACGCCGGTGCCGGCGCCCTCATCATGATCGACAATGCGCATGGCCTTGCGCTGCAGAACCCGGTATTGATGTTGATTTGAGCGAACAGATCTGAAACCTTCCTGAAGCTGAAGGGCAAGTATCGGTGTTGACTCCTGCGAGGCTCCTACCAGCTTTCCGTCAGTGTCGTAAACCGCAAAAAGTTCACCTGGTTGGGGTGAGAATTCCTCTGGATCGACTATGACTTTATCCTCAGGATCCTCGGCGTCACGAATCGCGCCGGCCAGGGAGTCGGATCGCCCCTGCAAAGTGACATCCAATGCGCGCAGCCTTGCCAGTCGCTCGTGCAGAATCGCAGTGAGGGCAAAGCCGAGACCGCACAGCAACTCAATGGTCAAAACGATGGCCGTCGCGCGGCGGATGATGGATTTGGTTTTCATGAGGGTAAGGATTCATTGCAGACGAGCCGGTAGCCGCGGCCGCGCAGGTTTTCGATTGCGGTGATCTCGGTGGCTGCGCGCAGCTTGCGGCGGAGGTTGGAGATATGGGCTTCAATGACGTTCGAGTGATGCTCCCAGGTGAAGTCGTAGAGATGCTCCAGCAGGTCGCGCTTGGAGTGCACCGATCTGGGGTGATGCATGAGGTATTCGAGGATGTGATATTCCGTCGGCGAGAGATCGAGGAGAGCGCCATGGACGCGGACTGATTGCTCGGAGAGATTCATCGTGACATCGCCAATGGTCAATGCACTCTGGCGAACACCTTTGCCCCGCCGGATAAGAGCTTTCGAGCGGGCGATCAATTCGCCAAGATCAAAGGGCTTTGTCATGTAGTCATCAGCGCCAAGATTCAAAAGATCTATCGTGCTTTTCTTGTCTGAAATAGCGGTCAGTATCAGCACAGGTGTCACGCCGTTGCGAGTGCGAAAAGACTTCAAGACATCTTTGCCATGAACCTTTGGAATCATGAGATCGAGCACAATGAGATCGTAATCCACCGTGGCGCAATGCAACAGTGCGTCTTCACCATCCGCACAAAGATCCACGGCATAACCGGGCCCTTCTCTCAACGCGATTCCAATATTCTCCGCCAGCCGCGGCTCGTCTTCAACAACCAGAATGCGCACTGTTGACTCCCTGATTTCTCTGCGATCATCCTTGCAGATGGATTTGTGCGCCACTGCGATTTTGTGGCGACGAATCCGCGCACGTGAAAGAGATGCAAAGCAGATCTATTAGAACAATTCTAGCCGTTGAAGATTAAGAATGACTGAATGTGGTTGACTCTCCTGCAAGTACGGCAGATTTGCAGATTTGACCTTTTCTGAAAAAGTAGTGCGGTCTTCATTGTCACTTAAGTATTGCTGCGTAGGCTGATCTCAGACCGATGCAATCGGTCTGGAAAGGATAATATGACCAAAACGAAAATCATCCTGATGGCTGCTTTTGCTGTCGCTATTTTTGCCGCAGTCAATTGTCTTGCAGCAGAGCAGAAGATTACCAGAAACGATTTGCCTGATGCAGTTCGCAAAACTGCAGATGCCCAATCCCAGGGCGCTACCGTACGTGGCTATGCCAAGGAGAAAGAGAACGGTCAGTGGGAGTACGAGGTCCAGACTGTGGTCAATGGGCACAGCAGGGATATCACGATCGCCCCCGACGGTCATGTGTTGGAAGTGGAAGAGGAAGTGAAACTGGAAAGCCTTCCGCCGGCAGTACAACAGGGACTTCAGGCGAAAGCTGGAGCAGGAAAGATCACCAAGGTTGAATCCTTAACCAAAAGTGACCGGCTCGTCGCATACGAGGCGCAGGTGACGACCGGCGGCAAGCACACCGAAATTCAAGTCGGGCCGGATGGAAAACCACTGGATCACGAAGAATAGCGATATCAAGCACTGTGCGGTTGGTTCGAGTGGCTTAAAGAGACCGCACAGTGCCTGATTCAACCGATCTTAAGCGCGTCTTAAACTTTGTTTTGTATGATGTGAGTGATGCGATCTTTATCTTCATTGGCAGTTTCAATTCTTTTAGTCTGTCTCGGCTACCGCTGTCTGCCCGCGCAGGTTTCGGTCACAGCGGAGAACGCTCCGATTTCTCTAAAAGAAGCGATTCGCAAGGCGCAGGCCAGTGAACCTTCGTACGCATCTGCTGTGGCGGATAGCCGTACAGCAAATCTTGACCGTTCGATTACCAGGTCAGCTCTATTGCCCAGTGTGGACTTCCATAATCAGGCGCTATACACGCAGCCTTCTACCAATCCTGTCATTTCTGCCAACTCGCAATCCACGCCACGTTTTATCGCCAACAATGCCGTGCACGAATATACCAGCCAGGGTATCGTCAGCGAGACACTCGGCCTGAATTCGTTCGCCGATGTGCGCCGTGCAGATGCCGCTGCACTGAAGGCGGCGGCACTACAGGAGATTGCGCGCCGCGGCTTGGTGGTCACTGTGACAGACCTTTACTACAACGTAATTGCCTCCGATCACCGCGTCACCATAGCGGAGCAGGCGCACCGTGAAGCAACAGATTTTCTCAGCCTGACCAAAAAACGCGAGGAGGGACGCGAGGCCGCGCACGCAGACGTTGTGAAAGCTCAACTTGAAGAATTACGCAGAAATCGCGAAGTTGCGAATGCTCGTGTTAATGCAGAAAAGGCCAGACTGGAGTTGGGCGTTCTACTTTTTTCTGACCCGCGTACTCCCTACACTTTGGAAGACCCGCCGGATATCACCACTCTGGAGAGTCGCGAAGAGGTAGAAGCCACAGCATCCAAAAACAGTCCTGAGATGAAAGCCGCGCTTGCGGTGATGCATGCAAGCGACGCAGATGTACTATCCGCTCGATCCGGTTACCTGCCCACACTTAGCATGAATTACTTTTACGGAATCGACGCTCCTCAATTTGCAGTCAACGGACCGGACCATACGCGCAACCTGGGCTACTCGGCAAGCGTGACTGTTGACCTGCCAGTCTGGGACTGGCTGGCTGCACAGCATAAGGTAAAGCAAAGCGAGATTCGGCGCAATGCCGCGCGGGTGGCTCTCACAGCAGCACAGCGGCAACTGATTGCGCATATCAACGAGACGTATTCAGAAGCAGTTACGGCGCGTGATCAACTCGCCTCCCTCGACGTAAGCGTGCAGACTGCAGCGGAGAGTATGCGCCTGACCAAATTGCGTTACACCGGTGGCGAAGCTACGGTGTTGGAAGTCGTTGACTCACAAACCGCGTATGTCGACGCCGAAAATTTTCGCGAAGATGGGCTCGTGCGCTATAAAACTGCACTGGCCAATCTGCAAACCTTAATAGGGACGATGTGATTCGATGATATATGAGATCAAAATGACCGCTCTTCGCCTTCCAGCCGTTCTGCGCGGTACAGTCGCCTCGTTTTTAACCGGCATGGCGCTGGTCTTGTTGCTTGTTGTTTCCGGCTGTAAAAAAGAAACCCCCGCACCCGTGGAAGTATCTGTGCAGGCAGAGGTGCCTGTGCAGGGTTTGCTTTCGGAGCATATCTCAGTCGATGCAGTACTGGCCCCGATTGCCCAAGCCGCAATCGAACCCAAAATTTCAGCACCGGTCAAAAAATTTTACGTGCAGCGTGGTAGCCAGGTTAAGGAGGGCGAGCTGCTCGCGACCCTCGAGAACTCGGACCTCTCAGCCGCTGCACAAGATAGCAAGGGATCGTACGAAGCCGCACAAGCAGCTTTTGCCACCTCCACTCAGGCACAAGTTCCTGAAGACACCCAGCGCGCTGAACTAGACGTATCCCAGGCCCTGGCTAATCTCGCTCTGAACGAGAGCATTGTAAAGAGCCGTAAACAACTCTTCGATCAAGGTGCAATTCCAGGTCGTGATTTGGATACTGCGCAGGCAGCTTTGGTACAGGCTCAGGCAGCCTATAAAACGGCCGAGTTGCACCTGGAATCAATTAAAAAAGTGAGCCGCGAGGCTGCGCTCAAGTCCGCGCAGGGACAGTTGACTTCTGCAGAAGGAAAGTTGAAAGGCGCTAATGCGCAGGTAAGTTATTCCGAAATTCGCAGTCCTATCTCCGGCGTAGTCACAGATCGGCCTTTGTTTGCGGGTGAGACTGCTGCAGCCGGATCACCACTGATTACTGTTATGGATACCTCGTCGCTGCTTGCAAAAGCGCATTTGGCGCAGAATGTGGCGCAGCGGCTGAAGCTGGGTGATGATGCCGAGGTCAACGTGCCCGGACTGGAGCAGGCAGTCAAGGCCAAAATTTCGATGATCAGTCCTGCCCTCGATCCAGGAAGCACCACGGTGGAAGTGTGGTTGAAAATCGAGAATAAAAATGGGTCGTTGAAACCAGGAACTCCGATAAAAATAATTATTACCGGGAAGACCGTTCCCAATGCCTGGAAGATTCCTCTCTCTGCAGTTTTCACGGCACAGGATGGCGGAAAATCTGTGATGGTGATAGGTGCGGATGGGAACTCCCAGCGCAAAAATGTGACTCTGGGCATTACCGATGGAGAAGATGTGCAGGTTCTTAGCGGACTTGCTGCCTCCGATCAGGTAATCACTGTAGGCGCCTATGGACTCGACGAAGGCACCAAAGTGAAAGCAGAAAAAGCCGGAGCAGATGAAGGCAAACCAACTGCAGCCAAGGACGGGAACAAATAATGTCCCATCCTGCTCATGAACTCGACCCTGCGGCAAAACCCTTTTGGCTGGCGCGCTCCATGCGCACCATTTTTTTCTTTGCTATTGTGCTCACCATCGCGGGCGTGTACTTTGCGTTGCAGGTCCCTATCTCTGTTTTTCCTGAAACCAGCTTTCCTCGCGTTGTCATTGGCGTTGATAACGGCGTAATGCCCGTTGAGCAGATGGAGGTGACAATCACCCGGCCCATCGAAGACGCGGTCAACGCTGTTCCGGGTCTGCAGTCAGTTCGCTCCATTACCAGCCGGGGATCGGCTGAAGTCAGCCTCTTCTTCGACTGGGGCCTCGATATGGTTCGCCAACAGCAACTGGTGGATGCTGCCCTGAGCAAAGTGGCACAGTCACTGCCCCCGACGGTGCACATCTCCACCAACCGGCTGACCTTTGCAACCTTTCCGATCCTTGGTTATAGCCTTACTTCCAGTACCATTTCCCAGACACAGCTCTGGGAGATTGCCACCTATCAAATGAAGCCGCCTCTGAACCGTGTCGCAGGAGTTAGTACTGTTACTGTTCAGGGCGGCAAGGTGCCAGAGTTTCATGTAGTTCCTAATCTTGCGTTGATGGCGTCTTCCGGCGTTACCATCACCGATCTCAACAACGCGATTCAAGCCTCGAACATTGTGGATTCCCCGGGGCTTTACGAGGCCAATCACGAATTGATTCTCGGCCTTGTGGGTGCGCAGGTCCATGATGCTGATTCGCTGGGAAATTTGGTTGTCAAGACCACACCTGCCGGCGCGCCCGTTCACATCAGCGATGTAGCAACCATTGAGAAATCCGTGGCCCCGGCGTATACCATCGTCACGGCTGATGGAATTCCCGCTGTATTGCTGAACATTACCCGCCAGCCATCGAGCAACACAGTGGCCGTCGCCGATGCAGTTTCCGTCGAGCTGAAAGAATTGCAGAAAAGCTTGCCACCCGGCGTTAAGGTCACACCGTTCTACGATCAATCGCAGCTGGTGCGCGACAGCATCTCCAGTGTGCGGGATGCGATTTTCATCGGCCTCTTGCTGGCCTGCGGTATCTTGTTTCTGTTCCTGCGCGATTGGTCCTCGTCGCTCATCGCCGGCCTGGTCATTCCAGTTACTATTGCCGCAACTGTTCTCGTGCTGAACCTGCTGGGGCAAAGCTTCAATCTGATGACGCTCGGCGGATTGGCCGCAGCCATCGGACTTGTGATCGACGATGCTATCGTCGTTGTTGAAAATATTGTGATGCACCGCGATAACGGCGAAAGCCGTGTCGATGCCGTGCGCAAAGCGCTGAAAGAAATCACCGTTCCCCTCGTCGGCTCCACCGTCACTCCAGTTGTTGTCTTTCTGCCTCTCGTCTGGGTCAGTGGTGTGACGGGCAGTTTCTTTCGTGCTTTGGCTATCACCATGGCAGCGGCGCTCTTGACTTCGCTGCTTCTCGCTTTGACCTGGACCCCGGGCTTGAGTTTCGTTCTGCTGCGACCTCATTCAAAAAACAACCCGCATTCAGGTCAAAGCGCCGGCAAGCTTTTGGAAACTATTCTGCGTCTTCATCGTCGCGTTCTCAACTGGGCACTGGCGCGGCCCGTCTGGCTCGGTGCAATCTGTCTCGCGCTTGTCGTCTGTACATGGTTCGGCTATCAGGCTCTGGGTTCCGATCTTTTGCCGGGAATGGACGAGGGGTGCTTTGTGCTCGACACAATTATGCCTGCCGGCACTTCGTTGAGCGAAACCAATCGCGTCCTGGTGCACGTCGATCGCATACTTCATGAGATTCCCGAAGTCGAATCCACGTCGCGGCGAACCGGCCTGCAGCTTGGACTCGCTCCCGTCACCGAGTCCAACTATAGTGATTTCACCGTCAAACTTAAAGCAAAACGCTCCCGCGGCATCGACGAGATTATGGCCGAGGCACGTGCTAATATCAAGGCCGCCGAACCAGCTCTGGACATCGAATTCACTCAGACTTTGCAGGATATGATCGGGGATCTCTCCAACGCGCCCGAACCGATCCAGATTAAAATCTTTTCTCCTGACGAAGCCATGCTCGCGCAACTTGGGCCGCGCGTTGGCTTGGCTATCCAAAAAATCCCCGGCGTCGTGGATGTGCAGAATGGTATCGAAAACACTCTCAGTGGTCCCAACACCAACTTCCAGATCGATCCCGTGGTTGCGGCTCGAATGGGCTTTACTCCTTCCGAGATTTCGCAGGACGCTACAACTATTCTCGATGGACTTCCTGCAACCGATCCTCTGATTGCCAATGCACGACCCTATACAATTCGCATTCGTTTGAGCGACGAACACCGCACTTCGCTCGATGCGATAGAGAACACAATATTCAATAGCTCGTCCGGTCACCTGGCGACACTGGGTTCACTGGCAAGCGTTCAGCAACTTCCGCCACAGAATGAGGTCCGTCGCGAAAATCTGCAGCGTCTCGTTGTGGTCACAGGGCGACTCGAGGGTTCCGACCTTGGCACGGCTATGACCAAGGTGCGCCAGACCGTCGAAGGAATGCACCTTCCTTCTTCTGTGATGGTTTCTTATGGCGGCACTTATGAAGAACAACAGAAATCCTTTCGTGACCTGCTGCGTGTTTTGGTGTTGGCGCTGGCGCTGGTTTTCGGTGTCCTGTTGACCGAGTTCGGCAATTTTTCTGCGCCCACTGCCATCCTTACTTCCTCTGTCCTCTCAATCTCTGGCGTAATCATTGCGCTCTTAATCACCAACACCACATTCAATGTGGCCTCCTTCATGGGACTGATTATGGTCATTGGCATCGTGGCTAAAAATGGAATCCTCCTGCTCGATGCAGACGAGCGTTATCGCGCCGAGGGTGCTTCTCCCGCAGACGCAATGATTCATGCCGCGCAGCGCCGGTTGCGTCCCATTGTCATGACTGCCATTGCCGCAGTTTGTGGCATGTTGCCGTTAGCCTTCGCGCTGGGTACTGGCTCGCAGATGTTGCAACCGTTGGCCATCGCTGTCATCGGCGGGCTGGTGATCTCCATGGTCTTGAGTCTGATCGTGACTCCTGTGGTTTACTTCTTGCTCACCAATAAACATCAATCATCGAATTAGAAAGGAAACACAGGTACTTCCTACGACCTGGTTACTGGCTCGACAGCCAAAGGCTTTAGCACGGTAAATTGAGTTTTCGCTCTTATCTTATCGACAGCGCTTCTAAGATCTGTCCGGTATTGATTTGCTTGCATTCCTTTCAGCATGTTCCTGGTTTGCAGGATTCGACTCAATTGCGAATAGCTTGTTGGAATCGACCACATCCGGCATGTCGTTACTTTTTGATGCACCGTATTGCAAAGCATCCAAATCATCCTCCGGCACTGCGCACACAGAGCACATGCATGCCGCACTGATGTTGATTCGTTTGCGGGCCCGTTTTCCATTTATAAAATAAAAGTTCAATGGATCACCAGAATCATTCCCTGTAGTACTGCTCCAATAAATTCCAAAGAGTTGAGAATGCGCCCGGGTATGCAGGCACATTGAAGAGAAGCATTCGTATCATTCCACTCCAGCATTCCACTCACGCATACTTCTATCCCCAATCTATCCAAACTTGTATACTTTCCTCGTGACTTTCCACCCAATAAAAATCATCGACTCACACACTGCCGGCGAACCCACACGCGCCGTCCTCAGCGGCATGCCCGACCTCGGCAACGGCCCTCTATCGGACCGCCTCTATCTCCTCCGCACACAACACGATCACTACCGCCGCGCCATCCTCTGCGAACCCCGTGGCTCTGACGTCCTCGTCGGTGCTTACATCCTCCCTCCACACGATCAACGCTCCACCGCTGGCGTCATCTTCTTCAACAATGCAGGCTACCTCGGAATGTGCGGACATGGCATGATCGGTGTCGCCGCCACCCTCGCTCATCTCAACCTTATCCAGCCCGGCCAGCACTGGATCGACACCCCCGTCGGCGCCGTACAAATCCACCTCCACACCCCCAACGAAGTCTCCATTCACAACGTCCCCGCATTTCGCTATCAAGCAGGTATTTCTGTCGAGGTACCCGGCTACGGAAATGTCATCGGCGATGTGGCTTATGGCGGCAACTGGTTTTTCCTCGTCCGTGAACACTCCTGCGCTCCTGCGCACGAACTCACCCTCCGCCACGTTGACTCTCTCACCAACTTCACATGGGCCATCCGTCAAGCACTCACCGCTGCCAACATCACCGGCGTAAACAACGCCGAAATCGACCACATCGAAATCTTTTCGGCGGCGCACAGCCCCACCAACCACAGTCGCAATTTTGTTCTCTGCCCAGGCAAAGCCTATGACCGCTCACCCTGCGGCACCGGAACCAGCGCCAAAATAGCCTGCCTCGCCGCCGACGGCCTCCTCCAGTCTGGCGACATCTGGCGTCAGGAAGGCATTCTCGGCTCCATCTTCGAAGGCAGCTACCAACCTCTTCCCAACAATTCAAATCTCATCGCGCCAATAATCCGCGGCACTGCTTACGTCACCGCAGATTCAACTCTGCTCTTCGATCCCGCCGACCCCTTCCAATTCGGAATTCCAGAATGAGCCCCGTTTCGAATCAAGCTCCTCAATCATTCGACCTCATCATCGCCGGCGCCGGAATCGTCGGAGCAGCCTGCGCCCTCGCCTGTACCCAAGCCGGATTACGCGTAGCGCTCGTCGAGCGCGACACGCTCGGCAGCGGCGCAACCGCCGCAGGCATGGGACACATCGTCGTCATGGACGATTCCGAAGCGCAATTCGCGCTCACACGTCACTCGCAAATCCTCTGGCAAATACTCCGCCCTGAACTCCCCCCTCAAGCCGAGTACGAAACCCGTGGCACCATCTGGGTCGCTGCCGATGAAGAAGAAATGGCCGAGGCCGCACGCAAGCAAAATTATCTCCACGCGCGCTCCGTTCCCAGCCGCCTTCTCTCCGCCGCCGAGCTTGCCACGCTCGAACCCAATCTCCGCGCCAACCTCGCTGGCGGCCTCCTCGTTGAAGAAGATGCTGTCGTCTATCCTCCCGTCGTTGCCGCTTATCTCGCCCGCAAAGCTCAATCCTTGGGCGCAACACTAATCATCGGCCACGCCGTCACTCATCTCGCCAACGGTCAAGCTCAACTCAGCAACGGAACTCTTCTCCACGCCCCGCGTCTCCTCAACGCTACCGGAGCTGAAGCGCCCTTCTGCAATCACAATCTTTCCGTCAAAAAACGCAAAGGCCATCTCGCCATAACCGATCGCTACCCCAACTTCGTCCATCATCAACTCGTCGAGCTCGGCTACCTCAAAAGCGCGCACTCACTCACCTCCGATTCTGTCGCCTTCAATGTGCAGCCGCGGCCAACCGGGCAAATCCTTATCGGCTCCTCGCGCCAGTACGGCAACTCTTCTCTCAGCGTCGACCACGCAATCCTCACTGCCATGCTCTCCCGCGCATCGCTGTACATGCCCGCCATCAGCGCTCTCAAAATCCTGCGCGTATGGACTGGCTTCCGCGCCGCCACACCTGACAAGCTCCCCCTCATCGGCCCCGACTCCTGCGACGCATCTCTCTGGCTTGCCACCGGACATGAAGGTCTCGGCATCACCACCGCACTCGCTACTGCCGGGTTAATCGCCTCCGCCATCACCGATGCCAAACCACCCATCGCACCCGGGCCCTATCTTCCATCGCGCTTCAATACCATGCAAAATTCAGAAACTTCCATTCCAGAATATGAGGACAAACTATGAACTTCACCGGTGTGCTTCCCGCCATCACCACCGCTTTTCAACCGGATTTCACCGTCGATCATCCAGCCGTCGCACGCCACGCTCAGTGGCTCATCGAAAACGGATGCACCGGTATCATCGCTCTCGGTTCACTCGGCGAAGCTTCAACTCTGAGCTTCGATGAAAAAATTGCAATCCTCAAAACCATCCTCGCTGCTCTCAACAACAAAGCTCCCGTTGTCGCATCCATCTCCGCGCTCTCCACCGCTGAAGCCGTCGCGCTCGCCAAGGCCGCGCATTCCATCGGCTGCGCCGGCCTCATGATTCTTCCCCCCTACGTTTACAAAGGTGATTGGCGCGAAAACAAGGCTCACATCGCCGCTGTCCTCGCGGCCACTCCGCTCCCCGGCATGCTTTACAACAATCCCGTCGCCTACGGTACCGACTTCCTCCCCGATCAAATCGCCGAGCTCGCCAACGAATATCCCAACCTCGCCGCAGTCAAAGAATCCTCCACCGACGTGCGCCGCATAACCGCAATCCGCGCTCTCATCGGTGATCGTCTCTCCCTCCTCGTCGGCGTCGATGACGCCATTGTCGAAGGCATCAATGCAGGCGCCGTCGGATGGGTCGCAGGCCTCGTCAACGCTTTCCCGCGCGAATCAGTCGACCTCTTCAATCTTGCCCGCAACCAAAAATCCAAAGAAGCCTTCGAACTCTACCGCTGGTTTCTACCTCTCCTGCGCATGGACACCGTTCCCAAATTCATTCAGCTCATCAAGCAAGTTGAAGAAGAAGCCGGCATCAAATCTTCCCGCGTCCGCGCTCCACGCATGCAAGTCGCCGGCGAAGAACTCGCCATCACGCGCGCCGCATTTCAATTCGCGCAAGCCAACCGTCCCCCAATCGCAAAACCAGGCACGCCCTTTAAACTCTAACCATCCACATCGGAGCAGCACTCATGTCTCTCACCGGTCAATCTTTCCTCGGCTCTGCGCGCACCACTCACTCCGGCGCTTTCTTCCACGCCATCAATCCCGCAACCAATCTTCCACTCGAGCCCCCTTACTACTCCGCCTCGCTCGCAGATGTTGATCGTGCCACCCACCTCGCTGCGCAAGCCTTCCCCATCTACTCCTTACTCAGCGGCAAATCCAAAGCCGCATTTCTGCGCCTCATCGCAGACGGCCTCGAAGCCAGCGCATCTCAAATTATCGCCCGCGCCAATCTTGAAACCGCGCTCCCGCTCCCGCGACTCACCGGCGAACTTGCCCGCACAACTGGCCAGCTCCGCCTCTTCGCAACATTGGTTGAAGATGGTTCCTGGGTCGACGCGCGCATCGACATCGCTCTCCCCGATCGCACACCTCAGCCCCGGCCGCTTCTGCGTTCCATGTTGCGTCCACTCGGCCCCGTCGTTGTCTTCGGCGCCGGCAACTTTCCGTTGGCTTTCTCTACCGCCGGCGGTGACACCGCCTCCGCGCTCGCCGCAGGCTGCCCCGTCATCGTCAAAGCTCATCCCGCGCATCCCGGCGCCAGCGAACTCGTCGCTCAGGTGATTCGGCAAGCCGTCACAGCATCTGGCCTCCCTGAAGGCGTCTTCACGCTCCTCTTCGATGCGGGCTTCGAAGTCGGTGCAGCGCTCGTCAAACATCCCGCAATCCACGCCGTCGCCTTCACCGGCTCACACTCCGGCGGCCGCGCTCTCATGGACATCGCCTCTTCGCGCCCACGCCCCATTCCCTGCTTCACTGAGATGTCGAGCGGCAATCCAATCTTCATTCTCCCTGGCGCACTTTCTGATCCCGCCACCCTCGCGCAAAATCTCTTCGCATCATTCACTCTCGGCGGCGGCCAGTTCTGCACCAAGCCGGGAATCGTCTTTCTCCCCGAACACGCCAACACTGAATCTTTTCTCGCCACGCTTTCCGGATTAGTTCAGCAGGCGCAACCCTTCACGCTTCTCACTCCCGGCATCGCGCGCAACTACGCAAACCACTCCGCCGCACGCGCTACTCTCGCCACTCTCGCCGCTCAAGCCCCATCCAGCGCACCGGGCTGCAACGCCAACGCGCAACTCTTCACCACTACGCTCGACGCATTCCTCGCCAATCCAAATCTCTCTCAAGAAATCTTCGGCCCCAATACGCTTCTCGTTCGCTGTCCTTCAGCCGCTGATTATCCACACGCAGCACAAGCCCTCGATGGCCATCTCACCGCATCCCTCTTCGGCAATGAGCAGGATTTTTCCGCACAACGCGCTCTCATCACTATCCTTGAGCAAAAGGCCGGACGCCTCATCGTGAATGGTTATCCCACAGGTGTTGAAGTCTCGCACGCCATGGTGCACGGTGGACCTTACCCCGCCACATCGGACGCGCGCTTCACCTCTGTCGGCACGCAGGCCATCTATCGCTTCGCCCGCCCCGTCTGCTTCCAGAATTTTCCTGACAGCCTCGTCCCCGCCGAGCTTCAATCGGCAAACCCGCTGGGTATCGAACGCCTCATCGATGGACTCTCCACCTCAAAAGCTTTTCAGGAGTAATCTCAAATAATTCCTCAACAAAAAATCACCAGCTGCCGCGCTCACCATAAATATCAATCACCCTCGCGCACACCATCTAATCTCGCCATCGTTCCAACCAAAGCAGGAAAAACCGGCGGTCGCATTCCCGCGCTCTCCCATCCATAAACAAACTCCGCAGCGCCTCCGCAAACCCTTCCCTGGCAACTTCCCATTCCGCACCGCGTCTGCAACTTCGCTTCTCTCCACCCTCCGCACTTCTCAAGCTCACCGTGTTTCACATCCTCACACCGGCAAACAATCGTCTCCGCATCCGCCAATCCACGCAACTCACTGCGCAGTGCAAATGCCCGCTCAAGTTGCTCGGCAAATCTCATCCACCGTTTTTTTCCTCGCGCCAGTCTCCGCGCTTCATCGCTTCTCCCCGCTGCATTCAACCCCGCAATCTCACCTTCAAGCAACGCCTTTTCCAAACCACCCACGCCGGTCAGCTCTCCAATGCACGCCACTCCGCGCACAGTAGATTCCTGCACAGCATCCACTCTCACTACCCCGCCTTCAATCCGGCAGCCAAGCAATCGCGGCAATTCCAAATTCGCTTCCAAATGGAATCCACAAGCCAGCCAATCGCAAACTTCCGTCCACTCGCGCTTCCCATCCGTCAGCGTCACTTGCTCCACGCAATCCCTTCCCTCAGCGCGAACCACCCAACACCCCGTCCTGAAAGGCGCTCTTTCAATCGCTCTCCAATACCGCGCGCCCTCAATCAACTTCCTCGGATGCAGCAGCAACCCCACTCCGAGCCCCACCAACTGCGCCAACCTCGCCTGCTCATTCACGGATCCAACCCTCGCACCTGCGCGCGCCAAACTTGCAGCTACGGCCAGTAGCAGCGGCCCGCTCCCCGCCACCACCACGCGGGTTGGGGCCGGCATGGTCGCGCCCGG
>VFSW01001648.1_pt1 | contig 33996 bp, 31 predicted proteins | sample 5358111 | NCBI WGS metagenome assembly VFSW01 (sample SAMN11554181, study PRJNA540505) | mine drainage metagenome | isolation source: sediment from site ElyBrook_90M | place: USA: Ely Copper Mine, Vershire, VT | collected 2017
CCCCCCCCCCCCCCCCCTTCGGCGCGTGGGCTCGGATCTGTTCACACGCCCCCGCGGGGGGCCGGGGGCGGGCGGGGGCGGCGACCAGGTACGGTCGACAGTCGAGCGCGTCGCCCCCGAGCTCGACGGCCGGGCCGGGGTAGTCCGAAGCGTCCTGGCAAGTTTCGCCGTCGCGGTCGAGCGGGCCGGAATGCACCGACTCCTCTGCGGCCAAGGCGCCGACGAGCTGTTTCTCGGGTACGCCCACTTTCGGGGGCTCGACCCCGTCGACGCGGCTCGGCGCTCGGAAGACGACCTCGCTCGACTGGGCGAGCAGGACTGGCCCCGCTCCTGCGCGATCGCGACGCGGCTCGGGTCGACGGTGTTCGCGCCGTTCCTCGACCCGCGGTTCGTCGCCGCGGCGCGGGCCGTCCCCATCGCGGCGCGCCTCCCGAACCCGGAGCCGAAGGCGTTCCTTCGGAGCTGGGCGCGCCACCGGGGGGTTCCCCCCCGTCTTGCCGGCCGCCCGAAGCGTGCGCTCCAGTACGGCAGCGGCATCGACCGCCTCCTCGGGCGAGAAAGGGCGAAGGCCCACTAGGTCGCACTGACCCGCGTCCCGGCCTCCCCCGCGACCGCGCGAGCGAGCGACGGGATGTCGGTGATCAGAAACCGCCGTCCCCCGGCCCGGAGGAACTCGAGACCGGACTCGACCTTGGGTCCCATGCTCCCGCTGGCGAACTCCCCCCGCGACTGGTGACGGGCGAGTTCGGCGGCCGTGACCGCACCGAGCCAGCGTTCGCCCGGCTTCCCAAAACCCACGGCCGCCCCCGGTACGTCGGTGACGATCGCAAGGGTGTCGAGGCCGAGCTCCCGGGCGACCAAGGAGGCGCCCCGGTCCTTGTCGATCACGGCTTCGACCCCTTCGTAGCCTCCGTCGCGCCGACGGACCACCGGGATACCGCCGCCCCCCGAGACCACCGGGACCCAGCGATCGCCCAGGCCGGCCTCCAGGAGCTGTCGCACCGCGGGACCCTCGAGCCAGCGGACCGGACGGGGGGACGGGACGAGCCGTCGCCACCCGCCGCGCGCCCCGTCGTACTCCATCACCCAACCGTACTGCTTGCGCAGCACCCGCGCCTCTCCCTCCGGGTAGTAGCGCCCCACGGGTTTCGAAGGGTGGGCGAACGCCGGATCGTTCCGGTCGACCTCGGTACGACTGATCACGGTGAGCACCGAGCGCGCGACCTTCGCCCGGGCGAGCGCCGGCGTGAGCTCCGTTTGGATGAGGTATCCGATCTGGCCCTGCGTTTCCGCGCCCAGGACGTCCATGGGGCGGGCGGGTACCTCGCGGGTCGAGATCTCGTTCTGGCGGAGCAGCGCGCCCACTTGCGGACCGTTCCCGTGCGAGAGCACGAGCTCGTGTCCTTCGGAGGCGATCTCGGCGAGGACACCGACCGTAGCCCGCATCTGGGCCCGGGACTCTTCCCAAGAGCCGAGCCCGCCGGCCCGCTGGAGCGCGTTGCCCCCGAGCGCCACCAGGATGCCGGTCATCGACCGATGGCGGCTTCCATCCCCACGGTCCTTGAATAGCTCGCGCGTCCACTTCGGGTTCCCCGCCTTCGGGCTGGGGGGCCGCCCCCGCGCGAACGGCTATATAGCCGCCCTCGGCTCACCGGCCGTGACGGACGACGCGGCCTCGCTCTTCTGTCCGCTCGAGTTCCGATACGGTCGGGAATCGGTCCGGGCGCTCTTCTCGAGAGGTTCGCGTCTCGCCCGCGTGCTGTCGGTCGAAGCCGCGCTCGCGGCGGCCGAATCCGAGCTCGGCATGGTCCCGCGCGACGCCGCCGAGACGATCGCGAGCGTCGCTAACCTCGACCACGTCTCCGTCGGTCGCGTCGACGAGCTCGAGCGCTCGCTCCGGCACGACGTCATGGCGATGAGCCGGGCGCTCGCGGAGGCGGCGGGACCGGCCGGCCGCTGGGTCCACTTCGGCGCCACAAGCGCCGACATCACCGACACCGCGCTGGCCCTCGAGCTGAAGGAGGCGGTCGGGATCCTCCGAGACGACCTCACCGACCTCATCCGCGCCCTCGCGAGCCTGGCCCGGCGCCACCGTGCGACAGCCGAGATCGGACGGACCCACGGCCAGCACGGCGTACCGATCAGCTTCGGGTACAAGATCGCGGTGGCCGCTGCCGAGGTCCTCCGCCACCGCCGCCGGATGGACGAACTGCTCCCGCGCCTCGCCGTCGGTAAGATGGCCGGGGCCGTCGGGACCGGGGCCGGGTTCGGTCCCCACGCCGCCGCGGTCGAGGCGGGGGTGATGCGTCGACTCGGAATCTCCGCGGACGAGGCCCCGACCCAGATCGTCGGACGAGACCGCATCGCCGAGTTCACGAACCTCTTGGCGCTCATCGCCGGGACGGCCGAGCGGCTCGCGACGGAAGTGCGCAACCTGCAACGGACCGAGATCGCCGAAGTCGCCGAGCCGTTCGACGAGGCGCACCAGGTCGGCAGCTCGACGATGGCCCAGAAGCGGAACCCGATGCTTTCGGAGAACGTCACGAGCCTCGCCCGGCTGGTCCGGGCGTTCGCCCTTCCCCCGCTCGAGAACATGGTCCAGTGGCACGAGCGCGACCTCGCGAACTCGGCGAACGAGCGGATCGTCCTGCCGCACGCGATCCTGCTGACGGACGACCTTCTCGGTAAGCTGGTCGAGGTGTACCGGGGCTTGACGGTCGACTCCGCCCGGATGGCCGCCGAGATCGACCGCTCGGGCGGGGCGGCGATGGCCGAGAGCCTCTTGCTCGCGCTCACTTCGAGGGGGCTCGCCCGTGCGGAGGCCCACGAACGGTTGCGGACGCTGACCCGCGGGGGAGCGGGCTCCCTCGCCGAGCGGGCGCGCACCGACCCGACGATCCAGGCCCACCTCAGCCCCGAAGAGGTCGTCGCCCTCCTCGACCCGGCCACCTACGTCCGGGCCGCGGCCGAGAAGACCGACCGGATCCTCGCTGCGATCGACCCGGAACTCCGCCGATGATCCCCGGGGGAGGGGAGTGGACAGCGACCCTGACCGTGCGTTCGACCGGGCCCGAGTTCGCCGGCTGGCTCGAGCAGGCGCTCCGCCCCGAGGCAAGCCGCGAGGTTCCCCGCGCGCGGGCCGAGATCCGCCGCACGGAAGGGGGAGTCGTCGAGGTCGCGATCGTCGCGCGGGACGTCGGCGCGCTCCGCGCCGCGCTGAACACCTATCTCGGCTGGATCCACCTGTCGGTCGCGACGGTTCGCGCGGCCCGTCCGGAACTCTCGTCGGAGTCGCCCGAGCCCTGACCCCCGAAGCGCTTATCTTCAGGGCCGAGTCCGACGGTCGTGGCGCTACCGGCGAAGCTCCAGAACGACATCAAGCAGTTCCAGCGGCTCCAGCAGGAGCTCGGCGCGATCCAGCAACAGCGCCTCCAGATCGAGCTCAAGGTCCGCGAGGTGAGCCACACCCTCGAGGAGCTCAAGACCGTCCCCGAAGAGGCGGTGGTGTACCGTCCGATCGGTGCGCTCTTGGTGAAGGCGAAGGGCCGCGCCGAGGTCGTCGACCTCCTCACCGAAGAGAAGGAGACCGCGGAGGTCCGTCTCAAAGCAGCCGAACGCCAAGAGAACCACCTCAAGGAGCGCTACACCTCCATGCAGCAGGAGTTGACCCAAGCGCTCCAGGCCGCCGGGATCCAGCCGTCGTCGGGGGCTCCCGAAGGCGGCCCGTAGGCTCGGTGCCCTCCCCGCGTCAGGTCGAGCGGCGGACCAGTTTATCCGCGACCTCGCGAAGGAGCGGCTTCGCGCCGGCGCGGATCGTTCGGCTCGACCCGAGCCGCCGGAGCGCGCGCTCGGTCAGATCGGCGATGCGGCGTTCCGAATACTCGAGGCTCCCCGTCGCACGAATCACTTCGCGCGCTCGGTCGACGTCCTCGGGGGTCGCCCCCGGGTTCCCGAGCACGCGCCCGAGTCGGCTGCGGTCGGCATCGTGGCCTTCCTGCCACGCTCGCACGACCAAGAGGGTCCGCTTCCCCTCGACGAGGTCGTTCGCGCTCTTCCCCGAGGCTTCGGCGTCGAACCCCGCGCCGAGCACGTCGTCCCGCAGCTGAAAAGCGATCCCGAGGTCAGTGCCGATCGCCTCGAGGTCGACGAGGCGGGTCGCGGGGGTTCCGCCGAGGAGCGAACCGATCTTGAGGGGCGCTACGACGGTGTAGATCGCCGACTTGAGCCGGTGGACCGCGAGCACGTCCTCCTCCGTCACCGTTCCGGGAGGGAGCGTGCCGTTGCGGATGTCGAGGAGTTGGCCGTACGCGGTGAGTCGGGTCATGCGCGCGTACTCGGCCACCGCGGCGAGCCGGGCCGCGGGGGTGGCGCGCGTGGCGAGTATCGATTCGATGACGAACGGCTCCTCGAGGTCCCCCAGTGTGATCCCCATCCCGACTCCGTACTCGTCGCTCGACCCCTCGCGTTGTTCGGTCGCATGCACCGTCGCGAGGGCCCGGTGGACGGTCGGTCCGCCCCGGCGCGTCTCCGCGTGGTCGATGATGTCGTCGTGGATCAACATCCAGCTCTGGAAGTGCTCGAGCGCGGCCGCGGCAGGAAGGGCGGGGCGCGGGTCCTTCCCCGTCGCGAGATGGTAGCCCGCAAGGACCAGGATGGCGCGGAAGCGCTTGCCGCCCCGCAGGGTGAATTCCTCGTTTACGTTCAGGTAGGGGCGGACGGTTCGCGGGGAGCGGGCTCGTTCTCGTCGGTACGAGGCGCGGAGTTCTCGCTCGAGCGGGGGGAGGAACCGAAAGAGGGCGTCGAGGTCCACGGCGGCTGCCGTTGGACGACCATCGTATTTAACACACCCGTCCTTGCCGGGTCAGTGGCGTCCACACTCTTCGTCGAACTCGCGAACGCCCTGGTCGAGGCGATGGGCCAGCGTCTCGATGCCGCGAAGCCGATCCCCGAAGGCCTGGTGCTGCGCACGGGGGACGGCTTCCTCTACGCCTTCCTCGAGGATCCGGCGCGGGTCTCCCTGGAGACGATCCGCCACCTGTTCGACGAGGGGAACGGTCTTCCGGTCCACCTGGTCGTCCTGACCCCGGGCCACCTTCCGCTCGCGATCTCGCAGGACGTGGTGCGCCGCGGTGGCACGCTCGTTGAGGGCGCCCGGTTCGTCGAGCTGGCCCGCCAGCTCGACCTCGAGACCTACCTCGGCGAGGAGCCGCGCGCCCCCCCGCGCGAGTCGCGTCGACTCCTCCCCAGCGCCCACCAGCTCGACGGGGTCCTCCAGCGGGCGCGGACCTGGCTCGACTGGGGCGTGCCCGCGCTCGCCCTCCGCTTCTACCGGCAGGCGAGCGAGCTGAAACCGGGATTCCTCCCCGCCCGTACCGGGATCGGCCGAGCGCTCCTCGCCCTCGGGCTCATCTCGGACGCCGACCGCACGTTCGACGAGGTGCTCGCCGTCCGACCGGACGACCTCGAAGCTCGGCTCGGCAAAGCCGCGGTGCTCGGCGCGAAAGCGCAACCGCACCAGGAGATCGACATGTACCGTGCGCTCCTCGCCGAGGACGAGGCGCGCACCGAGGTTCGGGCGCACCTCGTTGCGGCGCTGATCGACCTCGGCGACTGGATCGGGGCCCGCGCCGAGATCGAGGCGCTCCTCTCCCGAACGCCCGAGGACCCCCAGCTGAGATTCCTGCACGCGGTCGCCCTCTCCCACACGGGTCCCCAGGACCTCGCGGAGGAGGAGCGGACCGAGGCACGACGTCTCGGCCTGTCGTATGACCGCGAAGCAGCCCTCTGCCGCCATTTGGGACTCCCGGCCCCTCCCCGAACGGAAGCGCCGACCGTGCACCCTTCCCGCCCGGCGCCGGCCGCTCCCGAGGTCCCCGCGGCGGTGGACCCAACGGCCACCGCCGCTGCGCGCACCGAGCCGATGGCGAAGAAAAGGACTGCTCGCCGATCGCCCCGACGCGCTGGCCCGGGTCGACGGCCCGCCGCGCCCCGTCGGGTCGCGACCCGAAAAGGTAAGTAAGCGCGCTCCGACTCGCGGACTTCCCGACGGCGAGTGAACTGGCATCATGCGGGTCGTCTCGGTCCTGCCCAGCGCGACGGAAATAGTCTACGCCCTCGGCCACGGGGGCGACCTCGTCGGTCGCAGCGCCGAATGCGACTACCCGGCCGCGGCGGCGCGCCTCCCGGTCGTGATGCGACCGCGGACCTGGGACGCCGACCGGCCGTCGCGGGAGATCGACGCGCGGGTACGATCGACGCGCTCGCGAGGGGAGAGCCTCTACGAGCTCGACCTCGACCAGCTGCGCGCGCTCCGCCCGGAGCTCCTGCTCACCCAAGACCTCTGCGGGGTCTGCTCCGTCACCGACGAAGAGGTCCGCGAGGCCTGCCGAATCGCCGGAGTGACCCCCCGGGTCCGCTCGCTCTCGCCGCGTCGGCTCTCGGAGGTCTGGTCGTCGATCGGCGAGGTGGCGCGGGCGCTCGGAGACCCCCGCTCCGCTGCAGCGCTACTGGAGGAACTTCGGCCGATCGTGGACGAGGCTCCGCCCGCACCGACTCGGCCGCGTGTTGCCGTCGTCGAGTGGCTCGACCCTCCGATCCTCGCCGGTCTCTGGGCGCCCGACATCGTCGCCGCAGGTGGAGGAGCCTCCCTCGGACCTGCGCCGGGCGAGACCGCGGTGCGCACCACCTGGGAGGAGCTCGCGCGCGCTCCGGTCGACCTCCTGCTCCTGAGCCCCTGCAGCTTCACCGTGGATCGCACCCTTCGGGAGCTCGAAGACCCGGCGCTCCGACGGTGCGTCGACCGGCTCACACCGCGGCTTGGGACCTTCATCGCGGACGAGGCGTACTTTAGCCGGCCCGGTCCGCGGCTGGCGTGGGGAGTCCGTCTCGTTCGAACGCTCCTCACCGGTACGCTGAAGGACCTGCCCCTGCCGGTCCGGCCCCTCCGCAGCCCCCGACCGGAGGCGGCCGCATGACCTCGGGGCCCAACTACTACTACACCTGGACGACCGCGCAGCCGGCGACGCCGCGGATATCGACCTCGCGGAAAGAGCTCGCGCACCTCTCGATCGCGTTCGCGGTCCTGACGGCCGACCTCGTCATCCTCCTGGGAGGGGGAGGCCTACTCCTGCACGGTTCGGGCGGCCTCCTCGCGAACCTCTCGATCTCGGTCGTCCTGGCCTCCGCGGCGGCGGCGCTCACCGGATTCCTGTTCCACGAGCTCGCGCACAAGGTCTACGCCCAACGTCACGGGTTCTGGGCGGAGTTCCGAATGTCCCCGTTCGGCCTCGTCTTCTCGATGGTCTCCTCCCTGACCGGATTCCTATGGGCCGCTCCCGGCGCGACGATCGTGAGCGGCATGCCCGACCACGACCTCGAGAACTGGGGGCGGACGAGCCTCGCGGGCCCGGTGACCAACGCGGTCTTCGGCGTGGCGTTCTACCTGGGGGCGATCGCCACGTTCGCGGCGAACTCCGTCTACTATCCATGGTTCATTCTCCTGGCTTGGTTCAACGGCTGGTTCGCGACGTTCAACCTCCTGCCGTTCGGACCCCTCGATGGCGCGAAGGTGCTGCGGTGGAGCAAGGCGGTCTGGGTCACCGCGATCGTGGCGATCGGGGCGTTCACGGCCGTGGCGATGCTCGTCCTTTATGGGGTCACGAATCCGTTCCTCGCTCGCTAGGGGTGTCGATCTGCTTGACCCGACCGTCCGTTCGCGAGCTCGGCGCCGGCCGCCAGCTCCTCGACCTCGATTTTCGCGACACCGAAGGGCTGGTCGCGGCCTACCTGCTGCCCGAGGAGGACGGCTGGACCCTCATCGAGACCGGACCGTCCACCTGCCGCGAAGCGCTCCTCGCCGCGGTCGACCGCGCCGGGGTGGCTCCCTCGGAGGTTCGGCACGTCTTCGTCACGCACATCCATCTCGACCACGCGGGAGGGATGGGCGCGGTCGTCGAGGCGTTCCCCCGGGCCACTTTCTTCGCCCACGAGCTCGGCGTGCCGCACCTCGTCGACCCGACCCGCCTCATCGCGAGCGCGCGGCGGGCTTGGGGAGCCGCCGCCGACCCCCTCTGGGGAACGATCCGACCGGTGCCGGAGCCCCGCATCATGCCCTTGCGGGGCGGGGAGCGATTCCCGCTGCGCGGCGGGGAGCTTTCCGTCCTCGCCACCCCGGGGCATGCGAAGCATCACCTCGCGTTCTTCGACTCGGGGATCCGCGGCGTCTTCACGGGGGACGGCGCGGGCGTGAGACTCGAGCGGAGCTCCCACCTACGCCCCGCGGTCCCCCCGCCGGACCTCGACCTCGACCAGTTGTTCTCGAGCCTCGAGGCGATGCGGCGCACCGACCCGCGCCTCGTGCTCTTCAGCCACTTCGGACCGAGCCCCGACGGCGCCGCCGACCTCACGCGATATCGGACCGTGGTCGAGGAGTGGCGGGACGTTGCCCTCGCGGCGGCCCGCGAACGGGCCGACGCGGAGTTCGTGGCCGCCCGCCTGAAGGCGTTCGATGAATCTGGGGCGGGCCGCGACGTACCCCCGAACGACCGGGAATCGCTCGTCTCGGGCTATGAGCTCGCCGCCCAGGGCTTCCTCCGATACTTCGAGACCCACGGGTTGATCGGGCGGTGAGCGTTCCGGGCCAGCTCGACCGAAAGGGGCGCCGCCAAGCCGCGGCCACCCTGCTCCTTGCGCGGATCGTCTACGCCTTCAACTGGTACAACGTCGGTGCCGTACTTCCCGCGATCGGTCTCCACCTCGGCGCCTCGACGTTCCAGCTCGGTCTGGTTCTCGGCGCCTTCCTGCTCGGGGCCGGTCTCTTCCAGGTCCCCGCGGGGCTTGCGGCCCTGCGATGGGGAAACCGCACGGTCTCGCTGTTCGCGCTGCTCCTGATGGGCTCGTTCTCGCTCGCTTCGGCGTTCGCCCCCAGTTGGGAGCTCCTCGCCGTTTGTCGCTTCGGCGCCGGCGCGGGAGCCGCCTTCTTCTTCGCGCCCGCGCTCGGCCTCGTGACCTCGTACTATCCCGCCGGCGCCCGGGGGCCGATCATCGGCCTGTACAACGCGGGGTTCAGCATCGGATCCGGCGCCGGGCTTTTCGGGGGAGCTCTCGTGGGCGCGGTCTACGGCTGGCCGTTCGCGCTCGCGATCGGCGGAGTCGTACTGCTCGCGATGGCCGCGGTGGCACCGTTCGGCCTGCCGCGGGTCAGCTCCCCGCCGCCGCGGCGCCCGCTCCGCCAGCTCTGGGATGCCGCCACGCCGATCTTTGCATCGCGCTCCATCTGGGCCCTGTCCATCGCGACTTCCGGGCTGTGGGCGGCGTTCTACGTCGCGGCGAATTACTTCACCGACTTCGCGGACGCGCTGCACCCGGACTGGTCGATCGCGCTCGCGGCCGGGATCCCGACGATCATGATCCTCTTCGAGGTGCCCGGGGGACCGATCGGGGGGTGGCTCGGCGAGCGTGCGACGCAGATGCGCCGCGTTCTCCTCCTCTGGGGCTCGGTCTCGGGCGTCGGGGTGCTCCTGATCCCGTTCCTGCCGCTCGGGGGGCTCATCGTACTCTTCGGATTCCTTGGATTCGCCGATGGAGTGGTCTTCGCGGTCCTGTACCTCATCCCTTCCTACCTACCCGAGTCGCACGGGGAGAGCCTTGCACTCGGGCTCGCCTTCGTGAACTCGATCCAGATCTTTCTCGGGAGCGCCCTCGCGATCCTCTTCGGCTACCTGGCAGGAGAGGTCGGCTACGCAGCCGCGTGGTGGTTCGCGGCGGTGATCGCGCTCTCCCCGCTGCCGCTGCTCCTCTGGGTCAGCGGCCGCGGCGGGGATGCCGGCGGGTTCGTTCGACCCCGTCCGAAAGGTCCGCGCGGGGCGCGGTTCCCGGATCGACCAGCGTGACGAGGTTCGTCGGTCGCCCCTCCACCGGATAGCCCGCCGTCAGGACGACCGGGCCCCGGGTCCCGACCTTCGCCCGGGCGACCAGCTCCGCGGCGAGGGTCCTCAGTTCGACGAGATCGCGATGGTGCGGCGCCGGCAGCGACGTGACGCCGCCGACGAGGGCAAGTCGACGTCGGGTCGCCACCGAGCTCGACAGCGCCACGACGGGGCAGGCGGGGCGAAGTCGCGCCACCAATCGCGCGGTGCGCCCCGAATGGGTCGGCGTCACGATCGCGCGGGCTCCGACCCCCTCGGCGAGGCGCACGGCGGCTGCGGCGACGGCCCGGTCGCTCTCGGGGAGGGCGGTCGCCTCGGCGTCCCGCAGGCGGCGGGCGTCGAACGAACCCTCCGTGGCGCGCGCGATGCGGTCAAGCCACTGGACGGACTCGACGGGATACCTCCCGACCGCGCTCTCCTCGCTCAGCATGACGGCGTCCGCGCCGTCGAGCACCGCGTTCGCCACGTCGGTCGCCTCGGCACGCGTCGGCCGGGGCGATGTCATCATGCTGAGGAGCATCTGGGTCGCCACGATCACGAACTTTCCCGCCTCGTTCGCTCGGCGAACGAGCTGCTTTTGCTCGAGCGCGAGCCGTTCGAGCGGCACCTCGATGCCGAGGTCACCGCGGGCCACCATGATACCGTCGGCGGCGGCCAGGATGCCGTCGATCGCGCTGAGCGCCTCGGCCCGCTCAATCTTCGCGATGAGGCCGACGGTGCGGCCGCGCGTCCGCCGGTCGAGCCACCGCCGGGCCTCGACGAGGTCCCGCGCGTCCCGGACGAACGAGAGGGCGAGGTAGTCGATCCCTTCCTCGAGCCCGAGCGCAGCATCGTGTCGGTCCCGGGCCGCGAAGACGGAAGTGCGCAGGTGGGCCCGCGGAAGGAAGAGGCCGGCGTGCGCACCGACGGTCCCCCCCACCACGACCGTCGTCGTGATCGCATGCGCTCCCGCCCGGCGCACGACGAGCGTGAGGCTCCCGTCGCCGAGGAGGACGGGATCGCCCGGCCGCGCGCTCCCCGCGAACGACGGCAGTTCGACGCCGACCCGGTGCGCATCGCCCGGCTCCGCGCGATCATCGAGCGTCCACTCCGCGCCGGGCGCAAGCAGGGCCGACCCGCCGACGAGTTCGCCGATGCGGATCTTGGGGCCTTGCACGTCCCCGACTATCGCGACCTCACGGCCGGCGCGACCGGCCGCCGCGCGGACCCGCCGGAGTATCGTGCGGTGCTCGTCGTCCGAACCATGGGAGAAGTTGAGGCGGAACGCATCGGTCCCGGCCTCGAGAAGGGCTCGGAGCCGCTCGGGGCGGTCGCTCGCCGGCCCGACGGTCGCGAGGATCTTCGTTCGGCGCATGGACGGGGATGGCGCGCATCCTCTAATAGGGGGACGGGCGGCGGGGAGTTTTTAGGAGCGGGCTCCGTGCGGCGCGTATAGCCCCGTGGTGTAGTGGCCAAGCATGCTGGCCTTTGGAGCCGGCGACAGCGGTTCGAATCCGCTCGGGGCTATGGTCCGAGTCCGACCGAGCGATGATTCGGGAAGCGGAGAAGGGTCCGGGAATCCCGTTCGACCAGGTGTACGAGGAGCACGATCGTCGGAGGAGCTAGCGCTTGCCTGTCGTGGACATGAGCCACGAGGCGAGACGCCCGTTCTTGTCCTTGCCGCCGGAGATTGCGTTCTAGTTCATGGCACTCGCTCACCGTCTGAGAGAGAACCCCCACCGACCCCCGCCGTGGTGCGAAGAGAAATCGATCGGCCGAGGGGGAGGGAAGGAGGTCTCTCGGGCTAGAGTGGGGGAGTGTCGTGCGACGTACGTGTCCGACGGGGCCACGATCCGCTCCCCACGATTCCGACGGCGGAGCGATATTGGCTACTCCGCACGGCCAAAGTCCTAGCAATGGGCCGCTCGCTTCCTTCCCGCGACGCAGGTCCTCCTCTCTCCCGGCCCTTCCGTCGCTGAGTGGTCCGTGAGGGCGCGTCGGAACGGCTACGATCGGTCTCGCGTCGTCGCAGGCACGGCCAACCTCTCACCTGACACTTCCGGATTCGCGCGCTTTCGGTCGTCGCGAGCCGACCTGCCGGGGCTCGGTTTCCCCGAATCTCACGCAACTTGGTTTGGTTACCGATCTGAAGTTCCAGCCGAGCAGGGGGCTCAACACGAGTAATTACTCGTCGGTTACTTCGAACGAGGGTCCTGGATCCGGCCGACCTCGTGATCCCATTCGATCCAATCGTAGACCGGTGCTTCGACGTCGATCTGCCAGAGTAGGGCATTGAGTTCGCCTCGATGCTGGAGCTCCTCTTCCACCAGATGCCACAACGCCTCCCGTATCGGAATGTGACAGTCGTGGCTAGACCCCTTGCCCTTCTCCCTGAAGACGGTACGAGAGAGGTCGGCCTCGGTCATCTCCTTCATGACCCTTCGGATCTGGGTCTGAATATACGCCTCGTCCTTCCTCAGAACTTCGATGGAGGGCGGGGCGGCGGGCTCCCCATCCTGCGGCGGAAACTCAAACTTCGCGATGCCTTTCATCCAGAAGTAGAGGGCGCCCTGAGAGTGGGCGAATATGTCGAGCAGCGAGGGGTACGAGGCACCCCGATCCCGGGTCAGTTCCGCAGCGGGTAGCTTCGCGAGCGTCTCGATGTAGCCTCGGCGGGCGTCGGCGAAGTAGTCGAACCACGCACGAATCGACTCGAGCTCCGAGACCATCGATACTCCGAGCGAAGGATCGCTGCCTACGCCGATCCCTTGATCAACGCCCCGAACGACTGCTTGCGCTTGATCCTGCCGTGCTCCACCTCGAAGACGTCGACGTATCGGACCGAGAGAGAGCTTCCATCCTTCTTGGTCACGTGCACCGTTCCTTCGGCAACCACGACGTTGTTCTCCTCGGTAAGCCGATGAAGTTCGTTCCGGAGCTTGTCGTCTCCGTAATTCTTGATGTGGGCGTCCTTCCCTCGGGTAATTGCCCCCGAGGCAGGTACCCCGTCGCCCCACTCTACCCATTCCACATCGTCGGCCAGTAATGAGCCGAGCTTCGACTTGTCGGTGGCGGCCAAGTAGGTCTCGATGACCTTCTTGTTTGGGCTCAATCCTGCCATGGCCACCAGCACTGCCGGCCTTCGTCATATAAGCACCGTTGGCCCGATGCCATGAGCATCGGAACGACCAGGATCGGCGAGCGTATTGCGGGGAAATCGGGCAAACCCCCACGGGCCGGAGTGACCCCCCACCGCCTATCCCTCCCGCCATCGCTCGCCGGAGGAGGGACCCCAACGGAAGGGACAGCTGATCGGTGACGGCGGATCCCAACCGAACAGAAACGCCAACGAATCCACTTGGGGCCATTCAAGTGCGAAATCCCCAACCCCGTCCACTATCGCACCCCGGCCGATCGGCCACCGCGACCCGGTACGACTCCCGGCCTTCCTCGAGTTCCGCAGGAACTCCGGATCCGCGTCGATGTCAAGACGCGCGCGCGGGGCGCATCGGGGCCTCCGGGCTAGACCATAGAGAACGAGTGCGCGATGGTCGGCTCGATTCTCAGGGCTTGTGTCCCTTGCGGCGCATGTCGCTCAGGAACTTGTGGAGTTCGTGCTCCGTGTTTATCTCGTGAACGCCCAGTATCGACACTCCGATCTTCGCAGCTTCGAATATGGTGAAGGGCGGTCCGGTGGTGGCCCCCCCTTCGACGATCATGTAACCGCGATTGGTTCCCAGAAAGTGCTCAAAGTCGAGGGCCGTGCCGTCCTTGAGATGGTCCTTGACGAACTGATGTCTTGCCTCTTCCTTTCCGTCGGCGACGTCCGGCACCAGCCAGTCGATGAAGAATCGCGCCATGATACCCGTACCCGTGCCGCGTCCATAAACGTATGGAATGCTGCCGGCGGTACGTCGTCAGGATGACCTCGATCCGCTGCCTCAGGGAATCTACCGGGAACCCCCCTTCCCCGGCGGAAGTTGATCGTGTCTTCCTGCTCGGACTCGATTCGGTGCTCCGCTGCTTCTCAGCGCCTTGCGGTCAAGCCGGGCGTGCTCCGAGCTCGGTTCCCGACATGGATCGACCGCTTTTTCGTCGATAAGAGCGCTTGGCTCGCCCACGCACCGTCACGATCTAGACCCTCCCCGGACCCTCGACGTTCGTCCGGAGGCGGGGTTCTCCGTCCTACCGCAGAGATCCTTCCGAGGTTGAGTCGATTCGCAGGCACGGGCTCGTTGCAGGCCTATCCAATTCCTCTAGCAATTTCAGGGAATCCACTCGCGGCTACGTCCCCCGTCGTGAGCCGTGATGGACGACCGCCCGCCGGCGGATCGGGTCGGATGCCGAACCGGGGCAGAACAAGAATTCAATTATTGCGCCCCCGTGGAGTCCGCCGCGGGGAGGATGCAGTTGGCCGATAGGGATACCGAGGCGACGCGAGAAGCGCTCTTCCGGCTGGTCAGTGGATACCGCATGACCCAAGCCCTGTACGTGACGGCGAAGCTGGGGATCGCCGACCGGCTCGTCGGCGGGCCCAAAGATGCCGATACGCTGGCCCGGGAGGTGGGGGTCCACCCCGATCGACTCTTCCGGGTCCTGCGATCCCTCGTTTCTCATGGTGTGCTCTCGCTAGACGGGCAGCAGCGTTTCGGATTGACCCCGGTCGGCGAATACCTTCGCACGGAAGTGCCCGGCTCGCTCCATGCCTTCGCGATCTTTTCCGGCGAGGAACCGTACCGGGCGTTCGGAGAGATTCTGCATACGGTACGGACGGGCGAGACCGCCTTCGAGCATGCGTACGGGATGGGCCACTTTGAGTATCTCGCTCAGCACCCCGAAGCGAGCGCGGTGTTCCAGCGTACGATGGCCGGGTCGATCGGGGCCCTCGGGAATCCGCTCGAGGGCTTCGAGTTTCACGACCGACACACTCTGGTCGACGTCGGAGGGGGTCATGGTGCCCTGCTCGCCGCGGTGCTCCGAGACCATCGAGAGCTTCGGGGGATTCTCTTCGACGTGCCGTCCGCGGTGCGAGAGGCGCCCGTGTTTCTCGAGTCGTCCGGAGTGAGGGACCGTTGCGAGATTCGGACCGGCTCCGCGTTCGAGGTAGTTCCCTCCGGTGGGGACGTGTACGTGATGTCCCGAGTCCTCCACGACTGGCCGGACGAGAAGGCGCTGGTCCTGCTCCGCAACTGCCGGAAGGCCGTTCCCGACGGCGGCGTTCTCCTCCTCCGGGAAGCGATCCTCGCGGAGGGATCCGTTCCCCCAGCTCGGGCTCAGCTCGATCTCATAATGATGGCCATGACGGGGGGACGCGAACGTACGGAGCGGGAGTGGGGCGCGCTCTTGGGCCGGGCTGGGTTCGCTCTGCAACGAACCTGGACGAACCGCACGGGCCCAGATCTCCTCGAGGCAATTCCGGACCGAGCCGGGAGCGATCCCTGAGCCCGCACGCTGGAAAGAGGGGAACGGCGAGTTTCGATGCGGCGCGCTTTCGCAAGTCCGCCCCCGAGATATTGAGGTTCGCTTGGCGCGGCCGGAAGGAGGTAGGTGACCAAGCCGTCGGAAGGGCCCCGAGTACGTGCACGCTCGTTGAAGGAGCGCCCGGTCACGCGCGGGCAAGTCCGCTCGGGGCCGTGCGATTGCGTCTCCTCTTTTCCCCGGGGCGGCACGGCCTCTAAACCGCGCCCGACGCTTGATAGCGCTAGGGAAGGCGGGCGCCGCACTGGCCGCAAAACTTGACCGAAGCACCCGCCTCCTGCCCGCACGCCGGGCAGGACCGCTTGGTGGTCAGCGGTGCGCCGCAGCCGTGGCAAAATTTCCCGCTGGCGGGGTTCGTGGCATGGCATGCGGAACAAACGACGGTCCCCGTCGGAGAGGACGGGGCGCTCCCGTCGACCCTCGGGTCGGCCGCGGCGGAAGGTGCGGAGGCGAGGCCCGGCCGACCGACGGACCCCGAACCCGAGGGTCGGTGGCGCATCGCCTCCTCCATCCTCGCCTGCATCATGGCGCGGACTTCGGGCGGCATCTGGGCGAACGGGTCGGTTCCTCCGCGGGCGCTCAGAATCCCGACGGGGCTCGAGCCGAGGTACTCGAGTCGAACACTCCCCGCGGAAAGCCCCGACGACTCGAGCGCAGTGCGGATCGTTCCCTCGACGAGGGCCGGGTCGCTGGACAGGGAACGGCCCTCGTGCGACTGGACCGCCAGCTTCAGTTCCGGCGTAACGACCGACGAGAGAAGGCGGTCGGGAGGGAGTGCTTCGGAGTAGCTCTTCCCCGTCGGGGACTCGACGAACCGACCGGGGTCCGAGAGCGAGAACCGGACCCGCGCGGTCACGAACATCGGCTCGGCGCTCTTCGTCCGCCCGGAGAAACTGACCGCACCCTCCTGCTCCCTCGTGGAGAAGAATACGACCGAAGACTCGAGTATGCCTCGGGAAGCGTCGGGAGGGGGTGGGCGGGACTGCGCGGCCGCGAGGGGCGCGCTCGCCCGCGTCAGTCGGTGCTCTCCCGGCCCAAAGGTATCGAGCGCGCGACCGCCCCGTCCCACCAGGAGCGCGCGGCCGTCGGAGGGTACCACGAGGCGGGCGCCGAGGGGGATCGCTCCGATTCGGCTCCGCCACATCCAGGGGGAAGCATCCGCCCGGGGCATCATGATCGGTCCCTGTAGTACCGAGAAGACGTCGCCCGCGTCCCGGTAGGTTCCCTCGGGCAGCCGTTCACTCAACCAGTCGAGGTCCGCGAGGTTCGGCTCCTCGAGGTCGGAGATCGACTCGCGGGCAGCGGCCAAGAGCTGGGCTTTCGTCGCGGGGTACCCGTCGTACCCCGGGCTCTCCGTCCCCGCACCGCCGAGGAAATCGGTAATCGAGTCCGGCGCGCCCTCGACGCCAAGGCCGAAGTACCAGTCCATGCAGGGGTGACCGCACGTGGGGCATTGGTCGATCCCCGCCACGGAGCAACGGCAGGCCGAGCCGGCGGCGGAACAGGTCGGATGCGCGCAGGACGGGTCGCTCGCGCAGTAGTCGCACATCGAATCGGTGCGCTCAGCCGAGGCGGTTGCCGCACTCTCCGCAGAAGCTCACGGTCGGAGGGTTTTGGTGCTGGCACTTCGCGCACTGCTTGAACCCGAGCGCGCCGCCGCAGTTCTGGCAAAACTTCCCGGACCCCGACGGCTTCCCGCATGTCGGGCACAGGGTGGCCCGGTCCGCGGTGTTGCCGTCGAAAAGCGGCTGCTGCTTCACCGCCTGCTGCATCTGCTCGACCCGAGTCTGGGCTTTCGCCGCTTGCATCTCGGAGGTGAGCGAAGGCGCGTCCTTCGTGCAGAGACCCGCCTCGTCGTTCCACTCGTCCGCGCACACGTACGACCGGCACTTCGGGCACTTCGTGAAGTGGGTCTTCGCTTCGTTCACCGCTTGCTGGAACGCGTTGTCGTGCTCCCGGTGCCACTCGGCGGACATCCCTTTGAACTGGCTCGCCGCCCCAGCCGCCTGGCCGGCCCCGTAGAGACCGCTCGACGCCCCGCCGGTGAGGCTGCTCGTCATGCTACCGAGCGAGGAGAGACCCGAACTGAGGAATCCGAGCCGGCGGGACGATGCTTGGCTCTTCGAGGGGATGAACGTCGTATCGTAGCCCGACCCGCACAGGTCGCAGTGGAAGGTCCACTGGAACCCCTTGTCTCCGCTCAGATCGTCGACGTTCTTCGGATGGTCGAGTAGCGCCATCGGTGGTCTCCGTGCCCCCGGCCGGCACCCGTCTCCGGTTCTTAAAGGCGCACGGTTCGGCGCGGAGAACTCTCTACAGTCCCTTCGCTTTCCAGAACTCCTTGAGCTTGGTCCCGCACCGGTCGCATCGCTTCGAAGCCAGGGGGACCACGGCCGCGCACGCCGGGCAGCGGTAGCGGACGACGGTATGGCACTGGTCGCATACATCCAGGTCGGGACCGACCGGGGCCCTACACTTGGGGCAGGGAATCACGAGCGGCTTCGAGCACGAATTGCAGACCGTCCACCCCGTCTGGATCGGCGCTGAGCAATACGGGCAGACCATCTGAAGTGGATGCGCCCGGGCGCAGAAGGGACAGGCGGCCGAGTTCTCGTCCACGAGCTTGCCGCAGAAGCGGCACGGGCGTTTGTAGCCGGGCACTTCGAGGGGATGGCGGGCCGGTATTTGCGTCCCTCCTCCGGGGAAGACGCGCCGCGCTCCCGACGATCCCACGCGAAACGGACCCCTGCGGGGGGGAATGTCGGAGCCGATGGGGCTCTTCTCCTTCGGTCCGAGCACGGGCCCGGCGACGCCGCCCGAGCTCGGCGGCAGCCGACGACATTCGAATCGGCCCCTCGGACGCCTATTAGTGTTTCCAATATACTTTAATACCCTCTATGACAGAATCTGAGGCGAAGCTTCAAACCCGACCCGGACTACTGCCCTCGCAGGGCCCGCGCGGAAAGGAACGGTCCAGGAGATCTACCGTCCGCCCACCGGGAAGCAAAATCAATGAGCCTTCGCAAAGCGCTCCTCTGCACCCTCGGCCCGAGCTCGCTGAACTCACAGGTGATCCCCCAACTGGAGGCGGCGGGAGTTACCAGCTTCCGAATCAATATGTCGCACACCGCGCTCGACGACCTAGAGCGCGTCATCCGCCTCATCCAGAAGCACTCGAAGGTACCGATCTGTCTCGACACCGAAGGGGCTCAGATCCGCACCGGCGTCCTGCGAGAGGGGTCCGAGGCCGTGGAGGGGACGCACGTACGTCTGGTGTCGGACGCGACCCCGGGGGACTCCACGACGATCCCGATCTCGCCGCGGGATGCCGTCGACCGACTCGAGCCGTCCGCTCGGATGAGCATCGATTTCGACTCGGTCGTGCTTCGGGTGGACAGCGTCCACGACGGGGCCGCGGAAGCGACGGTGCTCACCGGCGGTGAGATCCGATCCCGCAAGGCAGTCACCGCCTTCCCGTCCCCACCGCTTCCGGCCTTTTCCGAGAAGGACCTCGAGGCGATCCACTGCGCCGTCCTCAACGAGGTCCCTCAGTATGCGCTTTCGTTCTGCGAGCACCCTTCCTCGGTCAGTCAGCTGCGCGAAATGGTCGGTCCGACCAGCACGATCATGGCCAAGATCGAGAGTCGCAAGGGGGTCCGCAACCTGACCAAGATCGCCCAGATGGCCGACCAGCTCATCATCGATCGCGGAGACCTCTCCCGGGAGGTTCGGCTCGAGGCCATCCCCCTCTTGCAGAAAGCGATCATCCGGAAGGCCAACGCACTCGGGATCCCGGTCTACGTGGCGACGAACCTACTCGAGTCGATGGTCACCCGCCGGTCTCCGACCCGAGCCGAGGTGAACGACGTGATGAACACGCTGCTCGACGGCGCGGACGGACTCGTCCTCGCGTCCGAGACCGCCGTCGGAAAGTACCCGGTCGAGGCGGCCCGAATGATCATGACACTCCTGAAAGAGTACGAGGGGTCGATCGAGGGGTATCACATCGACGACCTGCTCGGCGACCATCCCCTCGCTCTCGACCGGCGCCACCGGGCGCCGACCTCGAAGTTGTAGCGTCGCGGAGTGCCCTCCGCTCACGACCGCAGACCCGCTCGACCCCGGGCGATGCGGCGTCATGGGCGCGCCGGACCGGTCGCAGTGCCCTTGCCGTGAACAGTATCTCCGACGGAACAAGATTTCCTACCGCAGGTCGCCCCTTCTCCAGGATTCCAGCCTGCGGCGACTTGCGAAGGTCCCGTTGTTCGCGGCGCTCTCGGACGGCGACCTCACGACCATCGCCGGGATCGCCGTCCAGCGAACCTACGCGACGGGAGAACGGATCGTCACCGAGGGAGAGGAAGGGGCGGGCCTCTATGTCGTCCTGAGCGGTCGAGTCGAAGTGCGCTCGAACGGCACGATCCGCGCGACCCTCGACCCCGGGAGCGTCTCCGGCGAGATGGGTCTCTTCGAGGAACAGCCCCGCACGGCTGCCGTGGTGGCGATCGAGCCGAGCACCTTCCTCGTGCTCTCGCGCGAGGAATCCTGGGGCCAGCCCGCGCGCGAGCCGGAGCTCCCTCGGAACCCGATGCGCGCGCTGGTGCGACGGCTTCGGACCACCCCGCACGCGCTCACGGAGCGAGCGCGGGGGACCCCCCTAAGTTCCGGTTCTTCGGGTCCCGATCGCGGGGCCGTCGGCGGTCCGCCGGTGGAGTCGGTTCCCGCAGGACGGGAGAGCGGCGCGGCGCTCAGCGCCGAGACGCCCCTTCCGGCGCACCGTTCGGAGGAGAGGGAGCCGGCGCACGCGGATGTTCGGCGAGGAACGCGTCCAGCCGACCCGCGACCCGTCCGCCCAGGTCGTCGTAGGCGTAGGCGACGTTGATGATGGGTTGGGGGACGTGCACGAGTCGTGCGAGGTCGACGGGGCTCCCGTCGAGGACCAGTTCGGCCTCGGACGCACGGATCGTCTCCTCGAGCTCGCGGACCTGGGTCGGGCTGTACCCCATGGCGGGCAGGATCCGACGCAGGTGGGGGTACGTAACGTAAACCTCCGCGAGACTGCCGACCGCGGAGCGCTGCGCGTCCACGATCGTCGCTCCGTGCGCTTCGGCCACGAGGGTCGCGGCTCCGAAGGTCATGCCACCGTGGGTGAGCGTCGGCCCGTCCTCGATGACCACGACCCGGCGCCCCCGCAGCCGTTCGGCATCGGGGGTGGAGAGGGTGAGCCCGCCCTTCACCACGGTCGCCTTCGGGTTGACGCGCGCCGCGTTCTCCTCGACCTGCCGGATGTCCTCGGCCCTCGCCGAATCGGTCTTGCTGATGACGATCACGTCGGCCTTCCGGAAGTTCGCCTCCCCCGGATGGTAGGAGAGCTCGTGCCCCGCCCGGTGGGGATCGGCCACGACGAAGTGGAGGTCCGGAGCGAAGAACGGCAGGTCGTTGTTGCCGCCGTCCCAGATCACGATGTCCGCCTCCTTCTCCGCCGCGCGGAGGATCGGTTCGTAGTCGACCCCCGCGAAGACGATCGCCCCGTCGCGCAGGTGGGGTTCGTACTCTTCGCGCTCCTCTATCGTGCAGTTCGCGCGGTCGAGGTCCTCTACCGTGGCAAAGCGCTGGACCGCCTGCGCGGCGAGGTCTCCGTAGGGCATCGGATGCCGCACGATCGCGACCCGGCGTCCCTGATCTCGAAGGTAGCGGGAAACGTAGCGGGTCAGCGGGCTCTTTCCCGCGCCGGTGCGCACCGCGCAGATGCTGACGACGGGCTTCGTCGACCGGAGCTCCGTCTCCGTCGGGCCGGGGAACAGGAAGCTCGCCCCGGCGGCGAGCGCCAGGGACGCCTTGTGCATCACCTCGAGGTGCGGGAGGTCGGAGTAGGAAAGGACGACCTGATCGATCTTCTCCCGGCGGATGAGGTCCGAAAGCTCGGACTCGGGTACGATCGGGATCCCATCCGGGTACCCCGCCCCGGCGAGCGATGCGGGGTAGGCGCGGCCGCTGATGTTCGGGATCTGCGCGGCCGTGAACGCCACGACCTCGTAGGCGTCGTTCCCCCGGTACAGGAGGTTGAAGTTGTGGAAGTCCCGCCCCGCGGCTCCCATGAGGACGACCCGCGACCGTCGCATGCCGACGTGCTGCCCTCTTCGGTCATAAAGACCGCGGCGGCCCCGGGTTTTCGCGGGCGACCGTACCGGAGGAGCTACGACGGCGACGGCGGACTCGGACCGGCCTCGCGCGCGCGGCCGTCGTGGGCCGCGATCGGGAAGAGGAGCACCCGGCCTTCCTCCTTCGCGCCCATCTCGTCGACCTCCGTGAGGAGGCGGACCGCCTCCTCCCCGTTCGGGGAGAGCCGGTAGACCCCCGCGGAGTGGACGATGAGCCCGTCCTCCTGGAGCGTGCGGAGGTGGAAGGAGAGCTTCGGGGAGTCGTCGATCCCGGCCGCGCGCATCACTTCCGTGAACGAGGTCGGTCCCGCGGCGAGCCGCCGGAGAATGTGCCGTCGCAGGGGATTCGAGAGCGCGCCGAGCATCCCGTGGACCCGCGCGGCGGAAACGGCGGTCCGGATCTCGAGGACCGCCTGGTCGGAGAGGATCGACGGGTCGAAGCCGATCGCGACGGGGCCCTTCCCCTCGATCCGTTCGAGGATCTCCCCCAGCGCGCGCGCGACCTCCTCGGCGCGGTGAAGCGCGAAGAGCCGCTCGATCCCGCCGATGATGACCGCGGGACGGGCGTGCGATTCCACGAACGGCAGGATCGTCCCCTGGAGCCCGACGCCGGAATCGGTGAACGGAACATCGGTGCTCGTGACGCCGGCGATCGGGCGCTTCGGAGCCACCCCGACGAGGAGGACCTGCCGCTCCTCTTTCGCCCACTTCTCCGCGAGGCGAACCGGGTCGCGCGCGGTACTGGCGCCGAGGGAGAACGCCCGCTCTTCCTGGATGAGGTCCACGATCCGCTGCACCGACTCCGAGCGGAACGGTTTCCGGAGGTAGTCGAACGCGCCGAGTTTCATCGCCTCGACCGCGGTCTCGACGGTTGCGTAGCCCGTGATCATCACCACATACACCCGAGGCCACCGCTCCCGGGTCTGGCGCAAGAGCTCGATCCCGTTCATCCGGGGCATCCGAACGTCGGAGAAGACCGCGTCGAACTCGGCGATCTCGAGCGCTTCGAGCGCCTTGGCGGCCGAGTTCACCGACTCGACCTGGTGGCCCCAGTCCGAGAGGAGCGTAGCGAGCTCCTCCCGGAACACGGTGTCGTCGTCCACCACGAGCAGGCGCACGGGGCGGGACGGAGTTCCAGTGTGATAACCTTCGCGATGCGTGCGCGCAGCGCGCGGGGAGGAGGGCGGGGCGCTCACTCGCTCCCTCCGGCCGGCGAGGGGGCCGGCGGAGAAGAGCGGGGTAGCCTCACCTCGAACGTGGCCCCGCGTCCCGGGGCCGAATCGACCTCGATCGTCCCGCCGTGGGACTGAACGATCCCGTGGCAGATGGCGAGACCGAGCCCGGTTCCTTTCCCCTCGGGTTTCGTCGTAAAGAACGGCTCGAAGAGATGCGTCTGGACCTCGGCAGGGATCCCCGGCCCATTGTCGCTGACCGCCACGTGCGCCGAGTCGTCGGTGGCGAAGACCCGCACGGTGACGTGACCGTGGCCGTCGAGGGCGTCGTAGGCGTTGTTGAGGAGGTTCACGATCACCTGGGTGATCTGTTCGCGGTCGCCGTGGACGACCACGGGATCGTCCGGCAGGTCGAGCTCGACCTCGACGTCGGCGGACTGCTTGCCCTTGAGGAATCCGACGGAGTTCGTCACGAGCTGGCCCAGGTCGACCTCACCGACCTTCGTATCGGGCCGGTGGGCGAAGTCGAGGAGGCCTCGCACGATCTTGGCGGCGGACTCCGACTGCTGGAGCAGCGAATCGATCCGCCCGCGGGTCCAGGGGTCGTTGTTCCGGCGACGGATCGATTCGGCGATCATCATGATGTTGGCGAGCGGGGTGTTGATCTCGTGGGCCACGCCGGCCGCGAGCTGGCCGAGGGAGAAGAGGCGCTCCGAGTGGATCGCAGCCCGTTCCCACGCCCGACGCTCCGTGAGGTCGACCGAGACCCCGAGGAAGTGCGTGATGGAGCCGTCCGGGGCCCGGATGGCGGTGATCGCGAGGAGTACCGGGTGATCGATCCCTCGACGATCGCGATTGACCACCTCCCCGGACCAGGCACCGATCCGCGGGTCGAGCAGGTCCCTCCACATGCGGGCATAGAGCATCGGGTCCGTGCGTCCGCTCGCGACCAGATTGGGCCGTCGCCCGAGCACTTCCTCCTTGCGGTAGCCGTAGATCCGCTCGAACGCGGGGTTCACGTCGAGGAGGTAGCCCTCCCGGTCAGTGAGCTCCATCGCGTTGGTCGAGTGGAGGAACGCCTGGTAGAACAGCCGGGAGGAATCGGAGAGCTCCTCGGTCGACCGGGCGCGGCTACGAACGACCATCAACACTCCTCCGACCGTCCCCGTGCGGTCGGACTGGGGATGGAATTCGGCGTCGACGGTCTCCCGTCGTTTCCGTCCGGCGGACTCGAGGAAGACGCCCTCGAGCTCGATCGCGCGCCGCTCCTCGAGCGCCGTTCGCCACGCTCGGTCGAGCACCTCGCCCGAGCTTGCAAGCAGGGCGGCGAGCGGCTGGCCCCGCGGGTCGTCCGTGAGATCGAGTAGCTCGCGGAACGCGAGGTTCGACCGGGCGACCCGACCGTCCCGGTCCAGAAGCAGGGCTCCCTCCGGCCCCGCCCCGAACGTGGCGTCGAACCAATCGGACCCGGCCATCGTCCCCTCGAACGACGAGGGGGGACCCCCACTTGAGGTTCCCCCACCGGCTCGCGGGGGGAGTCAATTCCGCTCCACGGTGGGAAGAATACTCCGGCCGCGGGTGGATTCTCGATGGTCGGGCCCTCCGTGATGGTGGTCCGGGAGACGGCGAGCCTCGCCGACTCCGTCCAGCTGCTCTTGGAGACCGTGGGGTTCCGCGTCGTGCCCGAGGAAGGCGTGCCGGAAGCGCTCGAGCGGCTCGCGGACACTCGCCGCGAGCCGATCCGGGCGGTCGTCGTCGCCTGCAACCAGGCGCGGTCCGAGATGCTGGGGGCGTTCCCGGAGTCCTTCCCCTCGTCGGCACGGAAGCTGCCGCTCGTGGTGGTCGGGGACCGTCCGTCGCTCGCCCGACGGGGGTGGCCCTCGAACATCCTGTTCGTGGGCCTCCCGTTCGAGACCCGGAGGTTCCTCGAGCTGCTCCACGACCGCATGGACCTTGCCGCGACTCCGCCGGCGGTCGTGGGGGCCGAGCACTAGGGGACCCCGCCGGACCGCGCGCTCCCCCTCGGTCGCGGGAGGGCTACTTACCGCATTGGTCAAGCCGATTCCACGGAGTTCGGGCCGGCGCTCGGCGCATCCGCCAACGGCCGGCCGTACTCAGTCTGCGTCCTCCGAGGAAGGGAGGGCCGGTGCCGCTGCCGGCGAGTAGTAGAGCGACGGTATGAGCGCCACCAGGCACAGCGCGGCCGAGATGAAGAAGATCAGGTGGATCGAATCGAGGAAGCCGGCGGCCGCGGGGAACGGGACCCCGGGAGTCGCCGAACCCAGGAAGATCGACTGGATCGAGGCCCGGGAGAGCACCGAGCTCATGATGATGAGCGTTAGGCCGAGGCTGATCGTGGAGCCGGTGTTGATGAACGTCGTGCCGATCCCCGAGGCCACGCCCCGCTGCGTGGGCGGTACCGCCGTCATCATCGCCGCCCGGTTCGGGGAGGCGAACATCCCCATGCCGGCGCCGACCAGGATGAGCGGCGGGGCGAGTGCGAGGAACGAGTCGTCCGGGCCGATCGTCGCAAGCCAGAGGAAGCCGGCCGCGGAGGTGATCAGTCCGGCGATGAGGAACGGTCGGGGCCCATAACGGTCGGAGAGCCACCCGCTCACCGGGCCGAGCGTCGCGAGCGAGGCGGAGACGGGGATCAGGTAGAGCCCGGCCGTGAACGGGCTGAGGAACCGGGGAGGTCCCTGGAGGTAGAATACGAGGATGAACGTAAACGCCCCCCGCGCGAGGGCGTTCAAGAGCATCGAGATCGCGGACGAGGCGAACTGCCGGATGCGGAACAGCTTGAGGTCGAGCATCGGCGAGCGTTCCCGGGCCTCGATCCACAGGAACGCGCCGAGCAGCGCGAGGCCGACCCCCACGCTCGCGATCGCGGCCGCGTCCCCGATCTGACCGAGCGCTCCGAGGGTGACCCCGAGCAAGAGGAGCGTGAGTCCGAGCGCGAAGAGGATGTTCCCCGCCCAGTCGATCCGCGGCGCGGTCTCGGGCCGGGCCAGCTCTCGGAGGTCGAAGTGGGCGCGAACGGTGGCGAGGATCCCGATCGGCACGTTGACGAAGAAGATCCAGCGCCAACCGAGGGTCGTTGTGATGAGCCCCCCCAGGATGAGTCCGGAGACGGCCCCGACGACGATCGAGACCTGGTTCACTCCGAGCGCCCGGCCCCGCTCGTTCGGGGGGAAGGCGTCGGTGATGATCGCGGCCGAGTTCGAGAAGAGGAATCCGGCACCGACCGCCTGCACGAGGCGGAATCCGACGAGCTCGAGCCCCGTCTCGGAGAAACCGCAGAGGAACGACCCGACGGTGAAGATCGCGAACCCGAGGACGTAGAGCCGCACCCGGCCGAAGAGGTCGGAGAGCCGGCCGAAGTTGAGGAGAACCACGGCGGTAAGGAGGGAATAGCCCAAGAGGATCCAGAGGAGCGTGGTCGGCGTCGTCCCGGGGAGGTCTCGGCCGATCGACGGGAGCGAGATGAGGACGATGTTCGAGTCGATGGCGGCCATCAGGGTCGCGATCGTGGTGTTCGATAGGACCCGCCACTTGTACTGCACCTACCGGCCCTCCTCCCGTCCGTGCGAGAGCGCCACCGTGCTGGTGCGACCGGCGCCGAGTCCCGCCGGCCCTACCGCGGGCCGCATCGCCTCCGTCGTGCTCCCCGTCCTTCCTATCCGAGGGGGGTCTGGCTCGACTGGTATCCGGCGATCTCCCGCGAGAGCTTGTCCACGTACTGGCGGAAGGCCCCGAGGACGTTCTTCGCGGTGATGACTCCCACGACCCGTTCCTCGGTCCGAACGACCATTCGGCGGATCCCGAGGCTGGCCATCCGCGTCACGACTTCGTCCGTCGGGGTGTCGGGCGCGCAGGCGTGGACCGTCGGCGAAGCGAGGTCCATGATACGGCGGCTCTTCGGGTCGACCTCGCGCGCGACGATCTTCTCGAGGAAGTCCCATTCGGTGACGATGCCGGCGACCGCGCTCGACCCGCCGCGGGTCACGACCGCGTAGCCCTTGCGTTGCGCGACCATCGTCTTCGCCCCGGTGAGCGCGTCGGTCTCCTCGTCGAGCGTCAGGAAGGATGATTCCATGATGTCCTTCGCGAGCAGCACCATGGTCCGCCCCAGCCGTATCCGGGTTATGAGCGCGCGGAGACGTCGGACCGCTCCGCGGCACCGCAGGGCGCCGCCTAGGCCTTGTACGCCCCGGTGGTGCACGCGGTCAGAAGCCGCCCCCGGGAACCCCGGTCGGCGCTCGAAGGGTCATGCTCGCACGGGGATCGGAGTTGCTCGACCTCAGTCTCCTCCGGGGGTTCCGATATGCCTGTCGACCCGACTGCGGCCTCTGTTGCTACGCGGAGCCCCGCGTGGAACCGGAGGAGGAACGACGCCTGACCCGGCTCGTCCCGGACGCGACGCTCCGCCACCGGGGCCGCGACGCCTTCCTCGCCTCGCGACCGGACGGTGGGGCCTGCTCGCTCCTCGCCAGCCACCGGTGCCGTGCGCACGACGCCCGCCCGCACCCGTGCCGGGAGTTTCCGCTCACCGTCCACGTGGGTCGGAGACTCCAGGCGACCGTGGTGCTCTCGTGCCCGGGCGTCGAGCTCGGGCCGCTCGCTGCGGGGGGAGCAGGCGAGGGAGCGCCGGCGCCCGTCGGGTTCGAGGCGGAACTCTCGGCCCTCGGGGAACGGCTGGGCCCGGCTGTCGATCGGCGGGCCGCCCTCGCGGCACGCCGGGGGCGAAAGGTCGAAGCGCGGCTGCGCGAGGAGGGCCGCTGGGAGGACGACGCGTTCGTCCGCACGGAGCTCGGCCACGTGCTGCCCCTCCCGGGACCGGCGGATTTCCCCGTGGAGGACCCTCCCGAACGTGGGGATGGCCTCGAGCGGCTGCCGCTCTACTTCGACCACCGTCCGGGACCCGTCGCGATCGCGCGCGCGTTCGGAGGCTGGGAGCTGCTCGAGCTCGCGCCCGCCGGCGGCGGCCAAACGCTCGGGCTGGCGGTCCCCCCCGACCGGCCGCCCGGGGTCGCGCCCGAGGGGCGCCGCCTCTTGGAGGGATACCTCCGCTACGCGCTCGCGCGAGACTCCTTCCTCGCTTCGGTCCAGCTCGAGATGCTCGAACGCGCGGAGGGCACGGTCCGGGAGTGGGTCGGGGAAGCCCTCCGGGCGTTGGGCGCCCAGCTTCTCAGCCGCGCCGCCGTGCGCGCGAAGCTCGATCGGGGAGAGGCGGAGCTCTTGTCGGAACGCGACGTCGCGAAGGGGATCCGGGCCGTCGATCAGGACTGGCTCGACCGACGGACGTGGGGCGACCGGCTCTAGATTACTCCGGTGCCGGGAACCGCTGCCCGAGCTCTTCCTCGAGCACCGCGAGGAGCTTCGCTCGTGTCTCCGTGCTCCATCCGGAGCGAGTGGGGATGGGTCCCTCTCCCCAGCGCCGGGGGGCGGTTTCGTGGACCATCGAACGGAACTCCTCTCTCCACGTCGCGGGGAGCGGGTCGTCGGCCCGAGGGTTTCCCCGGCCCGCGAAGACCATCGCGGCCTGCGCCAGGACCCGGCTCACGTTGGCCGCACGGTAGCCACCCCCGCCCGTGACGAGCAGATGACCTCCTGCGACCTCCCGCGCGAGGTCGAGGACGATGCGGTCGACCTCCGCGTACCCCGCCGGGGTGTACTGGAGCTGCGCGAGCGCGTCGCCGACGTGCCCGTCGACCCCGTGCTGGAGCACGATGAGATCGGGGCGGAACGTCCGGAGGAGCGGAGGAACGACCGTTCGAAACAGGGGGACGAGGGCATCGTCCCCGGCGCCTGGCGGCAGTGCGAGATTCACTTTGAGCCCGGCTCCATCGCCCCGACCGGTCTCGTTCGGGAACCCCGTTCCGGGAAAGAGGGTACGGCCGTCCTGGTGGAAGTCGATATCGAGGACCCGGCCCGAGTCGTAGAACCCGTACATGACCCCGTCCCCGTGGTGGGCGTCGATGTCGATGTAGGCCACTCGCCGGCCGTCCTGCACCGCACGGCCGATGGCGATGGCTACGTCGTTGAAGATGCAGAACCCGCTCGCCCGGTCGGGATGGGCGTGGTGGAGGCCCCCCGCCGGGTGGAACGCCGGGCGCCGCTCCTCGAGCGTGCGCTCGAGCGCCCGCTCCGCCCCCGCCACGAGCCGGGCCGCGGCCGGAAAGCATCCCGGGAAGCCTGGAGTGTCCCCCGCATCGAGGAGGGTCGGCTCGGGGGCCGCGCTCGCGGCCTCGACGAACTCGATGTACTCCCTCCGGTGGAATGTCTCGAGCCGCTCGACAGGGGCAGGATCCACCGCATCGATCCAGTCGGCCCCGGGGTCGCCCCTCGGAACGAGCGCCGCGAACAGGCGGACGGCGAGCGCACGGCTTTCCTCGGTAAAGGGGTGGTCCGGGCCCAGACGATACTCTCGGAACCGCTCGTCCCACACGACGGTGAGCCCGTCCGAGGTCACCGCCGCCTCCCGGCCGCGCGGGCCCGAGCTCGCCGAGCCCGCGAGGTCCCTCCGCAGGCCGAGGGTCGTCGGAGGGGACGCTCGGTCTCCGCCTCGAACCTCCCCGGCTCGAGGCGCGGGAGGGCAGTCATCGGCGCCGGTCGAGAACGACCTATCGAGATAAACCGGCGCCCGAGCACCGCCGAACCGTCGGCAGCATTATGAGCCCGCCCGAATCGCTCCGGCGGGATTCCCCATGGCGATCGAGGACGAGGTCGGCGGCAACGCCGTCAAGGTCTACAAGGCGATGAAGGAGATGGCGATGCTCTCGGAAGAGAAGATGGGGACGGCGGAGCGGGTCACGCAGTCGGTCCGCCTGCCGAAGACGATGGTGATGAACGCCCTTCAGGAACTGCAGTCCAAGGGCTGGGCCCGACGCAAGGTTCGGGAGAAGGCGGCGGGCTACTACCTCGTCAAGTAGATCCGGGTTCGTCGGGGGAAGGAGGACCCGAGCGACTCCAGACCTTCTCGACCAGCCGGCTCGTGGAGCGGAGCGTGACCTCGGTGACGGAGCTCACGCGCGCCACCTGGGCGCGGGATCGGTGCTCGCCGTTCTCCTCCGCCGCGAGGTAGATGAGCGCGGCGACCAGGCCGTGGGGGCTGAGGCCGGAGAGCTCGGGGTCCTCCCGGGCTTTGTCGAGCATCGACTCCACGGTAGAGCGCACCCGGGGCGAGAGCGCGAGCTCCTGGGCGTAGCGAGTGAGAAACGACTTCGTCCCGATCCCCGGGATCGCGAGGCCGCTGCCGCGCTGCACGACCTTGAACGTGCGCCCGACCTCGGAGCGCTTGGCGCCCACCGCCTCGGCGACCTCGCCGAGGGTCCGAGGGATCGAATACCGCCGGCACGCGGCGTAGAGACAGGCCCCGACGCTCGCGGGGAGGCTACGGCCGCGGAAGAGGCCCCGCAGCTTCGCTTCGCGATAGACTCCCTCGGCTTCGGCCAGCACCACTCCGGGGAGGCCCATCGTCTCACCGGCCGACTGGATCTCGCTCCGGGCGGGAGTTCGTTCGAGCGGACCGTCGACCGCGCGGGAGGTCTGGCGTACCATCACCCGCTTCAGGTGCTGGAACTCGTAGCGGCGGTGCCAGTCGAGGCGGCGGCCCTGCCCGTCGCGGCTCAGAGAGAGCGTCGAGCCGAGGAAACGCTTCGTCGCCCCGGGCCGGACGAACGGTCCGATCCCGCGGCCGCTGCCGTCGGAGCCCGCGGAGTCCGTGAGCGGTGGGGGGGTCGCGAGAATCGCGGTCTCGTCAAAGACGAGTCCGCACTCGGCGCAGTGCGTCTCCGCCCGGACCGGATCCACGATCCGGTGGGTACTGCGGCACATCGGGCAGGCGGCCCCAGCCGTTCCCGGCCGGACGGGCGCCCCCTCCCCGGGATCTGTCACGTCGTGACACGGAGTCACGGGCGGGTATAAACTCTCGTCCCGCCCCCTTCGGAAAGCGGTCCGCACGAAGGTACGCCTATTTCTTGAGTCGCCGCTCTTGTACCCGTCGTGCGCAGTGGTCTCGTCATCGCCGGGGTGGCCGTCGCCGTTGTGGGCGCGGGGCTCCTCCTCTCGTTGTTCTTCCTCCCCGCGCCGCCGGTGAACTCGCGCTTCAGTTCGGTTGCGATCTCCGACCTTGGGCCCAACGCGACCAATCCCTGGATCATTTCGGAGGATTCGGCGAGCCAGGGGACCCTCGTGCTCACTTGGAGCTCGCAAGGGCCGGTCAGCGTCTCCCTCTACACGACCGTGCCCTGCCAAGGTCAGGGGGTCTGCCCCGCCGGGAAACCGCTCGTCACGTGGAACGCGAACACGTCGGGGGCCTGGAGCTACCACGGAGCGGTCGGGGCCGCGTACCTCCTCTCCGTCCTGAACTTCGGCCACGCGTCGACGTCGTTCGTCGCGAGCCTCACCGAGACCTACACGGTCCCGACCCCGAGTCAGGCCGTGCCGGCGTGGGCGCTCATCACGGTCGGCGGCCTATTCCTGCTCGGGATCGGGGGGATCGCGATGTTCCTTGGGCTCTTCCTCGAACCCGGGATCTACCGGCCCCCGCGGTCGGGATACGCCACGCTCGGTCGCGACGGGGTCGACCCGGTCGGAGAGATCGGGCCGGAACCGGTCGACGTTCGGGACGCCTAGGGACGGGCGGCGCGGGAGCTCACTGCCCCCAAAACGGGTGGACCGAGCGGTGCACCTCCACGACTTCCTCGAGGATCGCGAGCTCCCGTGGCGTGAGCGCCTCCCGTCGGAGCGCCCGGACCACGGACTCGGGAAGATCGACCAGCAGCACGTCCCCCTCCTTCAGGTTCCGACCGATCACGGCCCCGTCGATCGACGCGGCGAGCTCGGTCGATTCGGGCGCCTCGGCCACCGACGCTCCCTCGTTCTGCAGCGATTTGAGAACGCCGACCTCGGTCCCGTTCGGGTGGATCAGGCGCACGCCGGGGCGCAGGATCCCGCCGAGAACCTTGACCCCGACGACCGCCGGCTTCGAGATGCGGAAGACGTAGCCCGAAAGAACCTCGAGCTTGGCGGGATGGACGAGCTGCAGGCGAGCGCGCGCGCGCAGGTCCCGTTCCCGCTCCGCCCGCCACGCGAGGTACTCCTCGATCGCGCGGTACATCACGTCGGCGCGGAAGACCCGGACGGGCTCCGACTCCCCCTCGGGCTGGGCGTCGGGCAGGACCGGGACGTTGAACGCCAGGACTGCACGGTGCGTGGGATCCCGGACGTTCGCGATCCGGACGATCGTGGCGCGGCCGACCGGCCCGACCCCCGCCTCGTGCACGGGGATCCCTTTCTCCCGGCACTCGAAGGCGAGCGCCTCGAGCCCTCCCAGGGTGTCGGCGCAGATCGCGACCCCCGAGAGCGCGACCTCGGTCACGGGCTGGCTCTCGCGAGCCAGCTCGGCGCGCACGGCCTCCTTCTCCTCAGGGCTCCGGACCACCTTGAGGAGGCCGCCCGGCATCGCCTCCTCGATCCCCGGCGCGGAGAGGTAGACCCCGGCCGCCGCCACGACCTCCGGGAACGAGTCGAGCCGAAAATGCTTGATCTTTCCGCCTTTCAGGAGCACTGGCCGATAGATCCCGCGCACGTGGGTCTCGAACGGTTCGGTCCGGCCCGTGACGACGATCTCGTCCCCCACTTTGAGCCGGCCGCGGTAAACGATCACGTTGCCCACGGGGCCCACCCCCTTCTGATCGCTCCGCTCAAGGATCGTCGCTTCCCCGCCCTCCGAGGAGCGGGCGAGCTCCTCGCTCAGGAACCGCTGGGAGAGCCCGACGAGGAGCGCGATGAGCTCGGCAACGCCCACCCCGGTCTTCGCCGAGACCGGCACGATCCCCACGTTGTGCGTGAAGTCGCTCACGCGGTCGTACCGGTCGGCACTGAAACCGAGCTCGACGACCTCCTGCGCGACGGCGTAGACCCGCTCGTCGAGCGACCGCTGGAACTCCGGCCCCGCTTTCGCGATGTGGTCGGCCAGTCGGAGCGGACCGGTGGTCTTCCGCCCCCCGGGCAAGAGGTCGATCTTCGTCAGCGCGATCGCGAAGGGGGTCTTTTCGTGCCGAAGGATCTGGATCGACTCCCGCGTTTGCGGCATGACGCCCTCCCGGGCGTCGACGACCAGGATCGCGATGTCGGCCAGCGCGCCTCCGCGGCGGCGGAGGGTCTCGAACGACCGGTGGCCGGGCGTGTCGACGAACAGCAGGCCGGGGACCACGAGCTGGTCGGTCCGGAGGATCCCCCCGCAAAGCTGGCGGACGGTCGCGCCCGGGACCTCGACCGCCCCGATGTGCTGCGTGATCCCGCCGGGCTCCTTCTCGGCCTTGACGCTGCCCGCGATGCGGTCCAATAGCGTCGTCTTGCCGTGATCGACGTGTCCCAGGAGGGAGACGATCGGCTCGCGAAGCCCCGCCACGGGACCGAGGACGGTACCGGGCGCATTATCCTTTAGGAGCCCCCAGACCGCGCGGGAACTCCGCCCCCGAGCGCCGCGCGCAGGGCATCGGCGGCCGCTTCGGGGGAGACCGGGTTCACCAGGATCCCTCCGCCGACCTCGAAGCCGTCGGGCCGAACGAGCCGGGGGATGAGGTCGAGGTGCCAGTGGTAGGCGTCGTGCTCGGGGCGATGCTCGGCGAACGAGCCCGCAGCAAGGTTGTACGACGCTCCGGGGCGAACCGACTCGAAGGCGGAAAGCGCCGCCCGCAGGAGCTCGGCGAGCGCATCGAGCTCGGACTCGGTCGCGGTCCCGAGCGAGCCCGCATGGCGGTGAGGGAGGAGTCGTAGCTCGAACGGATGCTCCGATGCGAAGGGGCAGTACGCCGTGAACCCGGGCGCCTCCCGGACGATCCGAACGCCTTCGGCCCGTTCACGGGCGAGGATCGATTCGAACGCACAGGCACCCCTCTGAGCGGCAGCGAATCGCGCGGCTCCGGCGAGCTCCTCGGCGAGTCGAGGGAGGACCTCGGGGAGCGCGACGAGCTGGAGGTGCGGGTGGAAGAGCGTGCCGCCCGATTCGGGGCCGGAGTTCTCGAACGTGACGAGCGTGGCGACGTCGGCCCGGGCGCTGAGCACCCGGACCCGGTCCCGGGCCATCGCCAGCACTTCGCGGACGGCGGTGAGCGGGAGCTCGGCGAGGCGGGCGGTGTGATCCGGGCTCTCGACGATCACCTCGTGCACTCCGAACCCGGGCGCGGGGGGGGGGGCGCGGCGGCGCCCCCCGGGGGCCCGCGGGGGGGCGGGGGGGGGGGGGGGGGGGGGGGGGGGGGGGGGGGGGGGGGG
>VFSW01001649.1_pt1 | contig 33992 bp, 35 predicted proteins | sample 5358111 | NCBI WGS metagenome assembly VFSW01 (sample SAMN11554181, study PRJNA540505) | mine drainage metagenome | isolation source: sediment from site ElyBrook_90M | place: USA: Ely Copper Mine, Vershire, VT | collected 2017
ACGGTCAAACCTTGTGAGTCCCCCGGCAAAGCCGGGGGATTACCTTACTTATTTAAGTTATTACCCTTTCGCCCCCGTGATTATTGTTGACATATAACGCCCTGCGTAATATTCTGCCCGTCATGATCAAGTCGTTTTCCTGCAAGGATACCCAGGCACTGTTTGAAGGAAGCAACCCGCGAAGCTTCCTTTCAATTCAAACGGTGTCCGAACGAAAATTGACGCAGCTGGACAATGCGGCCACATTGGATTTTCTTCGTGCGCCGCCGGGCAATCGCCTTGAAGCCTTGCGGGGTGATCGCAAGGGGCAATGGAGCATCCGGGTGAACGATCAATGGCGTATCTGTTTCAAGTTTAAAAATGGCGACATATTTGATGTCGAAATCGTCGATTACCACTGAGGAGTCAACATGGTAAAGAATGGTATGCGTCCGGTGCATCCGGGAGAAATATTGCGCGAGGAATATCTTGCGCCTATGGGCATGAGCGTTCACGCGCTATCGCTGGCATTGCGCGTGCCCGCCACACGGCTTCACGAAATCGTCAAGGAACGCCGTTCAGTAACGCCGGATACGGCGTTGCGATTGGCTCGTTATTTCGGCACGGATGCCCAGTCATGGCTGAACCTGCAACTGAGTTACGATTTGAAAATAGCAGAAGCGCAATTGAAGGATCGCATCGAGCGCGAAGTGGAAACGATGGCGGCGTAACATGCGAAATTTTATCCTGGTCGTCGAAACCATAACGAGCCCGCATTGAAAATTTCAAATCCTCGCCCACCCTTTTTTACAGCAACCGATCGCTATCCAGCAGTTTAATTCATCATGTTCAGGTTTCTCGAATCACTCATACGCGGCACCAGAAGCCACAAGGCTGTCACCCCGCCCGGCGGGCTGCTGACCTTTTACTGGCATTTCATCCGCCAGACACCCGGGCCATACATAGCGATGGTGGTCACCAGCCTGTGCGTCGCGATGGCTGACATGAGCATTCCGGTTTTTGTCGGCAAGCTGGTAGCACTGATGGCGGCACCCGACCGCGCAGCGGCGCTGGCATCCCACGCCGTCATCTTGTCGGTGATGATGCTGGTCGTACTGGTCGTGCGCCCCTTGCTGCAATTCGCCGACATCGCGATACGCCACAACGCGCTGATGCCCGGTGCCACCAGCCTCGTGCGCTGGCAAAGCCACTGGCATGTGCTGCGCCAGAGTTGGCCATTCTTCCAGAAAGACTTTGCCGGGCGCATTGCCAACCGCGTGATGCAGACCGCACAGGCGCTGCGCGACAGCGTGATGTCCGGCATACGCGCGGGGCTGTATCTTTCCACATACGGGATTCTGACGCTGGTTCTGATCTCGCGCTTCGACTGGCGATTGACGGTGCCTGTCGTGCTCTGGCTGCTGTCCTATGCGGTTTTTCTGAAATTCTTTGTGCCGCGACTGAGAGAGCTTGCCAAACAGAGTTCGGATATGCGCTCGCTGGTGATGGCCCGCGTGGTCGACAGCTACACCAACATCCTGACCGTGAAACTTTTTTCCCGAATGGCCGACGAGGATGCCTACGTGCGCGAGGTTATGGACGAACATCAGGAATCCATCTCGCAGCACATGCGCATGACCAGCCGCTTCATGTTTACGCTGCAGAGCCTGAATGCGCTGCTCTTGGTCAGCACGACGCTGATCGGGCTTACCCTTTGGGCGCACAACATGGTCAGCGCAAGCCAGGTGGCGACCGCTTTGCCGCTGGTGTGGCAGATCACCAATATGGCAGGCTGGGTTTCCTTTGAAGTCGCCGGCATCTTCGAAAATGTCGGCGTGGTGCAGGACGGCATGGAATCCATCTCCGTACCCCATAGCCTGGTCGATGAAAAAGACGCAAAGCCGCTTGTGGTGACGAGCGGAGAGATACGCTTCGACAATGTCAGCTTCGGTTATGGACAACACAAAGCTGTGCTCGACCATATCGACCTGGTCGTGCATCCGGGCGAGCGCATCGGACTGGTTGGCCGCTCGGGCGCCGGCAAATCGACGCTGGTCAACCTGCTGTTGCGCTTTTTCGACATCGAGCATGGGCAGATCACTATCGACGGTCAGGATATCAAACACGTCTCACAGGAAAGTCTGCGCACCCAGATCGGCCTCGTCACACAGGACACGTCCCTGTTGCATCGCTCGCTTGCCGACAACATACGCTATGGCCGTCCACACGCGACGCAGGCCGAGATCGAGGCTGCTGCGCGCAAGGCGCAGGCTCACGAGTTCATTCTGGGTTTGCACGACTGGAACGGCCGGACTGGTTATCAGGCGCATGTGGGGGAGCGCGGCGTGAAACTCTCCGGCGGACAGCGCCAGCGTGTGGCGATCGCCCGCGTGATCCTCAAAAATGCGCCCATCCTGCTGCTGGATGAAGCGACCTCGGCGCTAGACAGCGAGATCGAGGCGAGCATCCAGGAGCAGCTGATCGGTCTGATGGATGGCAAGACAGTGATCGCCATTGCCCACCGCTTGTCCACCATCGCACGCATGGACAGGTTGATCGTGATCGATCACGGCAGAATCGTCGAACAGGGATCACACAACGAATTGCTGCGCAAGAACGGCCTTTATGCCGCGTTGTGGCAACACCAGTCCGGCGGCTTTCTGGCCGAAGACATACCCGAGCCGGCTGAAGCTGCATGAAATTATCGCTTTATCGCGCAGCAACTTCCCTCTGCATCGGCAGCAGATGCCCGGTCTTCACTAGTATGGTGCAGCCTTCCATGCTGTAAGGACAGTGAGCGCTCAAATGCGGGCTGCGCATCCAGGTGCCTGCCGGATACTTGCCGAACTCGTCTGCGAACACGCCATCCAGCACATAGATTTCTTCTCCACCGAAGTGGCGGTGAGCGTTGAACTTTGTCCCCTGCGCCCAACGCACCAGCGCTGTGTGCCGGGTAGCAAACTCCGACAACGGCATGACAGACAGGCCGTCCACCAAGCCCTGGTACCACGGGCGGCTTTCAGTCTGCACCAGAATGCGCTGATCCTCTTCGATTTCAAGATGCTGCCGTTTGACGAAAAGCGTGCAACCTTCTGCTGACTCATAAGCATGCGATGAGCCGGGCGGGTTCTTGAGATAGTCTCCCTTCTTATAGCTGCCTAGTTCATCAGTTAGCACACCATCGAGAACTACAATTTCTTCGCCGAATTCACAGGGATCGTGCAAACTTGAACCGGGCGCGAATTTGATGACCATTGTGGCGCGCGCCGCATCATCGGCGCCGCGTTCCAGCACGCGATGCTGAACTCCCGCTGAAGGCGAGTCTATCCAGGGCAACGCGGCTTGCTGGATCACGACGCGCTGTGAAATATCCGAATTGATTTCCATATACCTGCTACCTGATAAAAATTTGTGAACGAAATCACATCCTACCACCTGACACTGCCATTCTGTCGAAACAGATTTGAGATAAAAATCATCCTGCAATCTGTCGGAATCGCACTATGCCAATTCCACTCATAAAGTGCTAGCATCAAAACGCTCGGCAAACATCAACCCATGGGAGGAAAGCATGAAAAAACTGACCGTTGCAATTCTCATCACACTGGGCGGCATCGGCTGCGCCCAGGCTTCAGGCATGAAGGCGGGGCTGTGGGAAATAAATCCGACCAGTCAGACCGTGGACGGTCGTGACATGACATCCGAGATGTCCTCTGCTCAAGCCAGAATACAGCAGCAGATGAACAGCCTTTCCCCCGCTCAGCGGGCCCAGATGCAAGCCATGATGGGTCAAGGTACGCCTGCCGGAGGCGGCATGCGAATTTGCGTCAGTCCTGCCATGGCGGCCAGTGACACACCGATTGTGGATCGCGAAGGACGCTGCAAGCCTGCCACGGTGAACCGCAGCGGAAACAAAACCAGTTTCGAGTTCAACTGCACCAGCAACGGGCGCACCAGTGTCGGCAAGGGCGAAAGCATCGCCAGCGGCGACACGATAACCACCCGCATGGATATGACGGAGACCGACGCCCGCGGGAAGCACACCATGCACAGCGAATCCCAAATGAAATATCTCGGATCGGATTGCCAGGGCATCACCCCTGCTGACCAGATGAAATCCCGCTAGCTTTTTTATGCAGCGCTGCACGAAATCACGGAAAAGCCTGATCAAGCAAAGCCGTTGCTGCCCATTTGCAAATATATAAATACTTATATACCATCAACAGCATGAAACCGCTCAAGTTCATCGGCTCAAGCGAAGACGATTTGGCCTGATACCGTCGAAAAATACAAAATGAAACAAAAAAAATTTAAAGTAACAGAATCCTGTGGCAACGTATTTCTCGATCTCGGCTTCTCGCCCGAAGAAGCAACTATCCTCGCCATGCGCGCACAGCTGATGGAAGAACTGCGCATCAAAATTCGCGAAATGGAATGGACTCAAGCAGAAGCCGCAAAAGTGCTCGGCATCTCCCAATCGCGCGTCTCCGACTTGATACGCGGCAAGTTCGAAAAATTCAGCCTGGACATGCTGATCACGCTGGCGACAAGAGCCGGCAAGAAGGTTGAACTGAAACTGGCTGCGTGATTGCAAAGGAAAAATGGGTGGCTCTCCATTCCCATTCGGGCTGAGGTATCGAAGCACGCTCCATACAAATCAGTAATATTATTTTTGGTTGTCGGAATCGGTTTTTTAGATGCTACGAATCTAGACCCGACCCCAATTTTGCCAATTTTGCGAACTGGCGGGTGTTAACCATTCCACGGTTCATGCGCCGCATCTGGCTGTAACACCGGCTGAGCTCGAATTGGCGCTGAATGTATGTCCTTTATGAATAATTTTTGGTGTAACATTAAGCGCTCAAGGCAAGGTTGACTGAGGCAGCTTTCCCTCACAACACCCGGAGGGGCGACATATGGTGATGGTATCCTTGCCTGCGCCTGGAATGACATCATTGGAGATCATCAAATGCATCCAGCAGTTCAATCATCGACTAGACCACGTATTCTCGGGACGATCATGCTTGGTATCATGGCGGGGTGGTTATTGGCGGGTTGTTCAACCACCACCCAATTACATGCAACAACCGAGGTTTTAGCAGTAAATCTGAAACCTCAGGTCCTGGAAAAATCGGGGGTTGCTTTTATCACGCCGACTTCTGTAACAGGGCAGGAAGAGGATAAGCAAGCCCTGGCGCTCACATTTACCGGGGTGCTAAAACTAACGCGTCCTAATTTGCATATAGTATCCCTGCCGGAAACTCTTGGAGCCATTAACAGTGCTGGATTAGCCGGGGAGTATAGACAGATGTATGAGGATTCGCGCTTAACCGGAATCTTCAGCCGGGATGTTTTACGAAAAGTTTCCCATGTAACCGGGGTGCGTTATCTGGCCCAGCTCAAGCTGGGGGGATTTCAGCAGGGATTGCAAGAGCGCTGGGGGCTTCTTGGAATACGCCTTGTCGAAACACAATCAACCTCGATGAGGATCTTCCTTCAGATTTGGGACGGCGAGAATGGCACCATCGCCTGGGAAGGCTCTCAAGAGCTGACCGCATCGATCGATACGTTAAAGAACGCTCCCATTTCCTTCAAGTCTGCTGTTGAACAATCCGCAAAGGAGCTTATTTCACGTTTGCCTTAGATTTCGTGAGCGGAACAATCACGAAAAACCCGTGAACCTCACGCTTTCCCCTCTTTTTCCTCTGCGGAATCAAGATCCAGCTAAGCAAGCCGTAAGTTCTTGCAAGCGAAATTTTGGTAATGTCCGAAGCAGTTTTTGCAGCGCCTCTGAGATTGCCATTCGGGACGCTTCCCTTTTTTCTGTACTGCGCTAAATGGTTGAGTGTTTTTCGACCACCATGACCACTCTGTTATGATGTTCACACTATGGCAAAGTGGCTCATCATTATCGGTATCGTTTTTATCCTGGTCGGAGCTGCGTGGCCCTGGCTGAGCAAACTGGGTCTTGGGCATCTCCCGGGCGATATTTATATCAAACGCAAAAATTTCGTTTTCTTCTTCCCGGTCACGACCAGCATTATCGTTTCTCTGCTGCTCTCCTTAATTTTCTGGATATTCAGAAAATAATTTAATGCCGCACGGCGCGAAAAATATTCCTGCTGCAGCGATTTCTCTGCGCGATATGAGGCGCGGTATACTGCCAATTTACATGTCGCTTACTTATCGCATATGAAACAATTTCTGAAACAGCTTGAAACATCCCCTGAGAACATCGCGTTCAGCGACACCATCGCACTGATCGATGCGCATTACGATTTCACTCCCAGTGCATTTCGCAACGGGGAACTGCAGAACGAAGCCGGACAGAACAACGGTTCATGCAAGGTTTTCTCTTTCGCCAGGTTGCACAACCTGACACAACAGCAGACCCTCTATTGCTTTGGCGCCTATTACCGCGACGATGTGCTCAAACATCTGCAAGGCACCGACCACCAGAACATCCGCAACTTCATGAAGACAGGCTGGGACCGGATCGTTTTCCAGGGAAGCGCGCTAACACCAAAGAAGGTATAAAACGATTCAAGTATTTTCAGGCATGATTCACGACTCTTACTCTCCAATGCGCATCTCACAAATTCGCCAGCGCCTGCAGGACCTCGGCGCCAAGCCTTGCCATGAAGATCGCCTGCTGCGCGGCTGGAGCCAGGCCGCCTCTTACGACAGAGTTCACAGTCCGGCAGAGAATTTCTTTCCGCTTGCTGTACGCCGCGAGTTGCCCGCCATCGAAGCTGAACTGAATAGCCTTGCGCAGCTGCACAGCGAACATCCTGCAGGCGATGATGTTGCGCGACTGCTTGTAAAATTGCATGATGGCCAGATGGTAGAGAGCGTGCTGTTGCCGCGCGGCGGCCTGTGCATATCGACGCAGGTGGGTTGCGCGGTGGGATGCGTGTTCTGCATGAGCGGCCGTAACGGTTTGCTGCGCCAGTTAGGCAGCGCCGAGATCGTCGCCCAGGTGGTCTTGGCCCGTCGGCGCCGCAGCGTCAACAAAGTCGTGTTTATGGGCATGGGCGAACCCGCGCACAATCTCGACAACGTGCTGGACGCGATTCATCTGCTGGGTACAGAAGGAAACATCTGCCACAAGAATCTGGTCTTCTCAACGGTTGGCGACTTGCGCGTGTTCGAACGGTTACCGCTGGAAAAAGTCAAACCTGCTCTCGCGCTTTCCTTGCACACCACCGATGCAATACTTCGCAAAAAGCTGTTGCCCAATGCGCCGCTGATCGCCATTGAAGAACTGGTGGAACGCAGTGAGACGTATGCGCGCGCCACCCACTATCCGGTTCAATATCAATGGACGCTGATCGAAGGTGTCAACGACAGCATTGCTGAGATAGAACGGATCGCACAGCTACTCAAGGGAAAATACGCTGTGCTGAATTTCATCCCATTCAACGCAGTCGACGGTCTCGATTATCGTCGCCCTTCATCCGAACGAATTTCGGCTATGGTGCAGACCCTTAAGCAACATGGCATCCTGGCCCGTATACGCGATTCGGCAGGACAGGAAATCGAAGGGGCGTGCGGGCAGTTGCGCGCGCGTGCAGTCAAAGCAAACTAACATTCTCGTGGGCGAAGAAAATTTTTAGTGTCTCACTGCCCAGCGCGCAAAATATTCCTGCATCAGGCTTTTGACCACAGTACCGTAAACCGACTTGCCGGATTGCTTCAGACCTTCTTCGAAAAAAGCCGGCGCGTCATGCGGAAGATTCCGGCTAAGCGCATCGAAGGCGTCCGTCATCAGTTTCTCGTCCTGGGTGCGGGTCGCGACGATCGCGAAGTTGAAATTTAACACGCGCCACGGACGACCGGGGTTGTCCTGATCCAGGTCAGCCTGAATAGAAGGAGCAACATGCTCCAGCACGGCCTTCATCGCATGGAACAGCGCGCGCAATGCTTCATCTGAAGCAGTGGTGTTGGCGCTGGCGGCAAAACCGTTGACGACATCTTCCAGTTCACGGATCTCGCCGTCATGGCGTGCCACCCACAGCGCAATGCCCACTGCAACGCTTTCAAGCTCGGACTTTGTCTCTGGCAATTCCAGATGCTCTGCCCAGTCAACGAGTTCTGCGGTAAGCAGGAGCGCATTTTCACCCAGGCCGTCGTTATAAGACAGCCCAGCCTTTTTCTCATCCACCTCCTCGAACAACTGAAACAATTTATGCAGCGCATCTGCCGATTGCATAGGGCTGACTTCTCCCGACTGCGTGCTGCCACGGGCATAACGTTTTTCAATCGCGTCAGCTGCGCTTGAAAGCAGTTGCTGAATTTCCTGAAGTTCGTTCATAGGATCTATAGGATAGTTGGCGTTTACGGGCAGGGAAGCGAGTTTAACACGTGCAAAACAGGCAGATGTTATGATCTGTATGTTCCTCCCCCTGAAATTTTTTGGCAGGTTCAGCTTTGTAGCGTCACGCTTTCAAGAATGCGGAAAAACACGAATCAACATCTTCCTGAAACCATGAAACGCTCCTCCACCTCACAACTGATCCATCTGACCTGGCCTGTGCTGGTAGCACAGCTCGCACTGATGGCAAACGCCGTGATCGACACCGCGATGGCAGGCAGACTTTCCGCGATCGACCTGGCCTCGGTCGGCATCGCCTCTGCCATCATGAACACCGTGCTGATGTCGCTGGTCAGCGTACTGCTGGCACTCCCTGCCATCATCTCGCATCTTCACGGCGCAGGCCGGCATGCAGAAGTCGGGCGGGAGATTCATCAGAGCGTATGGATATCGCTGGTGCTGGCGCTCATCGCAATCCTGCTGCTGCGCTTCCCCGACCCTTTGATTGCGATCTCGCACTTGCAGCCCAACGTCGAAACCAAGGTGCGATCCTATCTTGCCGCCTCCGCCTGGGGGGTTCCGGCCACCTTTGCGCTGCGAATATTATTTGGCCTTTCAACCGGCATCGGTCGCCCGCGCCCGGTGATGCTCTTCAACCTGCTTTCGCTCGCCATCAAAATCCCTTTAAACACCCTGTTCATGTATGGTCTGCTGGGCGCGCCAAAAATGGGCGCGCCGGGTTGCGCAGTGGCCACCGCAGTGGATGCCTGGCTGATGGCACTCTTGGCCTGGGGATGGTGCCTGCAAAATAAAAATTACCGGCAGTTCGAACTGCGCCGGCGTTTTGCCGCGCCGGACTTCAAAGCCATCCGCGAGTTTCTGAAACTGGGCCTGCCTATCGGTCTCACCTTTATCGCGGACGTGACCGCCTTCACCTTCATGGCACTGTTCATCGCGCGCCTGGGACCGACTGTATCGGGCGCCCACCAGATTGCAGCCAACCTTGCGGCACTGGCATTCATGGTGCCATTGGCGCTAGGCAATGCAACTTCGGTGCTGGTTGGCCGCGATATCGGCGCCGGACAGCGCGAACACGCACGCCACACTGGCTGGATCGGCATCCGCTTAAGCATGGGGATTGCAGCTGTCCTAAGCACTGTCTTCTGGTTCGGTGCGCCATACATTGCCGCGCTCTATACCACCGACATTAAGGTGCAAAGGATGGCGGCGCCGCTAATCATGCTGGTCGCTTTGTATCATCTGGGCGATGCGCTGCAGGCCGTGGCGGTGAATGCGCTGCGCGGATACAAGAAATCGGTCGTGCCGATGTTGCTCTATGTCATCCTGCTGTGGGGTTTGGGCCTGGGCGGCGGTTACCTTTTCGGCCTGACCAACACGCTGGTCCCCGCGCTTGGCGCGCGCGGCTTCTGGATCGCCGCAATAACCAGTCTCTGGCTGGTAGCGGGACTGGTAGCGATTTACCTGAATGCGGTCAGCAGGGCAAAACCCGGTCAGGGATAATCCTGGCGCGTGGGCCTGACCACAACGTCGCTGATGTGAACATGAGGCGGCTGGCTCACGATGCAGTGGATCGCATTTGCAATATCTTCCCCGTAGAGCAGCGGGCCGAATTTATCCTCGAAGGTTTGCAGCAGATCGTCGCCGTAACCCGCGCCCTCCTGAAAGCCGCTGATCACGATGCCGGGTTCCACCAGCGACACGCGTATGCCTTTGGGACCCACCTCGCGGCGCAACCCTTCGGCCAGAGAATGAACCGCGAACTTGGTTGAACCGTAAACCGCACTGAACGGGGATATGTTCCTGCCCACGACCGAACCGATGATCACGATATCCGCCGCGCGTTTCGGATAGTCCATATTGCTCAACATTTTTTGCGCAGCCTTTTGCAGCAGTGCCAAAGTTCCCGTCACATTGATCTTGAGCACCTTCTCGAATTCGGACAGATCCGCATCCTTGACCGATCCGCCAAGACCGCGCCCTGCATTGGCAACAACGATGTCGGCAGGTTTTTTAAATCGTTCGATTGCAGCAGCAAACAGCTGCTCCAGCACGGCGTTGTCCGTTGCATCGCCCGCCACGCCGTAAAATGCAGATCCCAGCTCCTGTTCGAGCGCGTGCAGCTTTTCCGCGTTGCGCCCATTGCCCACGACCGCATAGCCGCTTGCGATCAATTTTCTTGCTGTCGCTTCCCCGATTCCAGACGTGGCACCGGTTACGATCGCGATGCGTGAATTCGTGATGCTCATAGTTGTTATCTCCTTAACTGGGTTTTAAATCAGGCTGTCGGGTCTTGCGCACTCTCAAGTTCTGCCAGCGCCTCTTCCGCAATCTCCCGCACCTCTTGGTTCGCATCGCGCAGGCAAAGTTCAACATGAGTTCGCGCAGCCTGGCTTCCCGTCAGGCCCAGCAGATGACATGCGTCGGCGCGCACGCGATAGTCTTCATGACGAGTAAGCTCAACAAGCTGCGGCAACAGATTCTGCAGCGCCTCTTTACCTGCGTAAGATTCCAGCAACGCACTCGCACCTAAGCGCACCTCAAGATTGGCCGCAGGGTTGGCGATGATCGCAAGCAACGGTTTTAAGCGCTGCGTATCCTCGGCGATAAAGAGAGCAGCCTGCCTGTAGCCGCCTTGCTTTAATAAATATTCAACATAGTGAACAATGCCATCGCTGCTTCCTGCCTGCGCTGCCCACGAGCGCAGCTCGACAGGACTGTGCGCGCCGGTGAGCGTAAATGGCCCAAGGCGCAGCCAGGGTGCTGCGCGCACTCCGTGCTCCTCTGCAAGTTCGGGATGCACGGCAACATTCACGACCGTCATTTTTCCGATCAGCGATTCCTTTAGCAGTTCGCTCAAACCTTGCAAAACGGCAGGACAGTGCGGGCAGCCGGGTGAAATAAAAAGCAGCGCATCGGGTGGTGTAGTTGTCATGTGAGCTGATATAAAAAATTGAAAAGGTTCGATCGGTTTTTTTTGGGGTGGGTCAACCCGGCATCCCATCCACGCGGGATTTGACGAGTATGGGGACATAGACCCAGACAAACAAGGCAAAGGCGATCAGCCAGGCTGCCTGCGCCAAGCCCACCCACAACGGGTAATGGCTCGGTGCCATGATAGGCAGCAGCACCCTGGCAACGTAGCTTGCGAACAACGAGATGAAAATCGGGGAAAGCCAGTGTTGCTGAAGATTTCGGCCGGTGTGAGCCAGCGAAATGCGCGCCATCATGCCTGCGGTGATCATGCCGATACCGTCCAATGCAAACGCGTGCAACGCCAGAGATGGCTGGAAGAACATGAACGGTGCAAGCGCCTTGAGCAGGAATCCGAAGGTGGCGCCGGCGTATCCCGTGTATAACACCCACAGCAGCGGTTTTTTCCAGATGCCTCTGGTGTACCACCCTGCCAGCCGCATCGTGTGAATCGCGAACAGCAAGCCCGCGAGTGCAGCAGTGACAGGAATATTCTGCCAGAACACATCTGCAATCATGAACAGCACAAACACATAGATGCCGGAGCGATCTATCCATACCCGGTTTTTCAGTTTAACGGGATAGCCGACACCTTGTTCGATGAAGAACGGCAACACGCGCCGCGCCATGCTGAAGACCAGTGCAAGCAGAACATATAATCCGGAGTACAAACCCCACACGATGCCATGCTCCAGCACACCTGATACGCCGAGATAAAAGCACAGGTTGGCCAGCATCAACAGCACCAGTTTGGACGCGATGCCGATTTGCTGATGCTGTTTTGCGCGCAGAATCGGACTGAAGATTGCAAAGCTGAGCCACAGGTCAAACATCAAGTCCGGCAACGCCATCGGCAGTATCTGCGCTGGCATCAGCCAGCAGGCTACCCGCGCCGCCAGCCATAGTGCTGCCAGACCTGCCAGCGGGTAGCCCTGAAGTGTGTCGATATGCGTCCAGTTGCGCACCGCAGTTAACAGAAATCCGGCCGCCACGGCCATGCCGTAACCGAAAATCATTTCATGCGCATGCCAGTGCATCGTCGTAAACGGCAGGTTGGGGGCGGGCCAGCCGTAGACATAAACACCACCCCAGACCAATATCGTGACCAGCGCATACACCCCTGCCAGCAGAAAGAAGGGACGGAAGCCAAGATTGAACAGGGCAAATTTTAGCGCGGGCTGTGCATGTTCCTGGATGAGCAAAATACAATCCTTTATTCACGCACCGCTGCGGCAATCTCGAAAGAACGAAGGCGCGCGCGATGGTCATATATCTGCGATGTGATCATCAGTTCATCAGCTTCTGTCTGTGCGACGAACGCGTTCAGTTTACGCCTTACGGTCTCGGGCGACCCGATCGCGGCACAAGACAGCACGCTGTCCAGCATGTCGCGGAATTGCTGCGGAAGCGTATCCAGATAGCCTGCCACCGGCGGCTGCAACTTCTTCGGATAGCCGCTGCGCAGGTTGACGAAAGCCTGCTGCATCGAGCTTGCAAGAAAGTGCGCCTCATCATCAGTGTCTGCCGCGAACACGTTGTAGCCCAGCATCACGCAAGGCTTGTCCAGATGCACCGACGGTTTGAAGGTGGAGCGGTACAGTGCGATCGCCTGCATCATCTGCTCCGGCGCAAAATGCGAGGCGAACGCATACGGCAGGCCGAGCTCTGCTGCCAGCTGCGCGCCGAACAGGCTGGAACCCAATATCCACACCGGCACATTCAACCCCTCGCCCGGCACCGCGCGCACCGCATGACTACGCGATGCCGCAAAATAATCCAGCAGCTCCACCACATCCTGAGGAAACTCGTTCGAGCTGGAAACCAGATTGCGGCGCAACGCGCGGGCGGTGCGCTGGTCTGAACCGGGTGCACGCCCAAGCCCTAGATCGATGCGCCCAGGATAGAGAGATTCCAGCGTGCCGAACTGCTCGGCGATCACCAGCGGCGAATGGTTGGGCAGCATAATGCCGCCGGCACCTACGCGAATGGTCGAGGTGCCGCAGGCGACATACCCAATCAGCACCGCGGTAGCCGCGCTGCCTATGCCCGGCATGCCGTGATGCTCTGCCAGCCAGAAACGATTAAAGCCCAGGCGCTCGCCGTGTTGTGCGAGCGCCAGCGTGTTGCTAAACGATTGCGCGGCGTCACCGCCCTCAAGGATCGGCGACAGGTCAAGTATGGAAAATGGGATCATGCGTTTCACATCGTCTGGATCAAAAGTCGAGTTTAAACCTGAATCAGATTTTACATAAACAAAAAGCCCGGTTTCCCGGGCTTTTTGTTTACAACACCCTTCGACAAGGCTCTCCTGAGCAAGAAATTTCCGTTCATGGCGAGCTTGTCGAACCACGAACGGTAATTGGATTTGATTAACTGCGTAGCTGCCCTTCGTGACATACAGCAAACAAGACACACCAGACCTTCAAGGTGGAACATCTGATCGACTGCTTTACTGCTGACAGCTGACCTTCAATCTGCTGGGAATTCGTGAGTTTGCATGACTCTTGCTAACCCAATTGAGTCATACGATGTTGGCTATTTCTGCCCATCCCCCAAAAATGTAAAATCAGCTTAATTTTTCCGTTGGCGGCTACTCGGGTACAGCCGACATACGTGTAGAAACAGGACTTATGACCGCTACTGCGAACGCGTCGACACACGGATAAACTCGATACGTTTAAGTCTTGACTTGAAGCGGTAGAGTGCGGTAACTGTGATGCGAATACGCAATCAGCGCCACTTTTTTATTTGGTTTGCCGTTGCTGCTGACAAGAATTGGCATAAATCTGTTGGGTGCATCGCCGTAATTGACCACGCTCAATAGCTAATAAAATAACTCAACATTAGTCCAAATGGACTATTGACATGGGTATTTATAGGGCTAAACTTTCAACCATGTCGTGGAAATGCCTATCGTACTTAGTGTTTCATTGATTGTTTAGCTAATAGGACCACAGTAGAGAAATATCAGTAATCACAACTACTAAGGAGAGAACAATGTTCACTTTCAGACTATCATCACTAACACTGTCAGTCGGGCTTGCCATAGGAATTGGGTTCACACCGACGGCTATTGCATACACAATTTCTCAAGGTGGTTCTCTAAATAATATTACTGTACTTGGAACTACCAGCATCTATGACGTCTTTGGTCATGCTGGAAATCCTGGGGGAGACTACGGCCCCGACAGTCCAGCCGTCCTAACGACTTTTGGCGCCGGATCGGGAAATGTATTCACTTTTTCCGCAACTGGATTAGTTAGTTGTTGCGGTCAATCTCAAACCCCCTATATTCCACCAGATGGCTATTCTGGTTCAACCAACATTACCGGTGCTAACGGGCTCTCTAATATTTCTGGTAATGCATACATACCTATGGTTGGTGTATTTACCACCAATACGGATCCGTATGGTTCGTCACCACCGTCAGCACTTACTTTCGATGCAAATGCGCCCAAATCGCTTTCACCTATACTGAATCAAGTTTTCTATATTGGCGACGGCTTGAGCGGTTATAACAATCCGTCAGGAAGTCAATTGACTTTCACAGCGCCGACTAATGCGACCCGCCTGTATCTTGGTGTCATTGATGCATATGGATTCAATGGAACAACAGGCTACTACAACGATAATGCAGGCAGCTTCAATGTCAACATGAATCTCGCGCCTGTACCCGAGCCAGAAACCTACGGCATGATGCTGGCAGGTCTAGGCTTACTTAGTTTCATGGTAAGTCACAAAAAATCTGTTTGAGTTACGCTTTACCGAAAGCCACAGAGGGCTGATTTTCTTTGTGGTTTTTTTGGCATGAGAAAATATTCGCAGAAATTTTTTTGTTTCATTTGCAGCCTGAATATCCGGTTTCTGTCACAAGCGGAACGTCAAACTTGGTCACTTGAATAGCGGCTTATGGCATGGACCTGCCCTTCATTTCGCCATAGTAACCGTCGCAAAGCGGAAGCTCAAGGTAGCCTACAAAACGAGTCCGTTTTTACGACTGTTTTTCATCGTTTTTGACTCCAAACTTACCCTACAGCACCTTGCCATCGACCATAAAGACACACGCGAACCAAGATGATTCAATGAATAATCATTGGGACCACCAAATACTTCTAATATCCTGGCTTTGTACCCATAGACTTTCTTACTCATTAATCCAATTTTCAATCATCAGCCCCGGGTACTTTTTAAAATCCTTCTCATTATTTGTAACCAGTACCACTTTCAACGAAATAGCATGAGCAGCGATGAGCTTATCCAGATGATCCTTTTTTATTTCTCGGGTGGCATACCTGACAGCTCCGTAAGCACTCCCAGCCGCACTATCAAAAGGCGCTACCGGAATATCATCAACAAGCGCCTTTAGGTTGCGGGTTTCACGCGCCTGGTTCTCGGATGCTTTCACGCCATATTCAAGTTCCGCAAATGTGATTGCTGACATCACTACGTCGCCCACATAACACTTGTCAAAATGGCTTGCCACTTGCGCCGGTTGATTTTTCATCAGGTAGATACACATGTTTGTATCAAGCATGTAACGCGGCATTACAATTTCTCACGTTCTTTTTGTTCGTGATCGCCGCGCCCCTCGTTCATAAATTGGGGTGAAAATTTGGCAAATTTCTTTAATACCCCAGACAATGACCTGCGCGCTGGGCGGATTCGCAATTCGTTGCCAATCCGCTCAATTTCTAATTCAACATCTGTATTTTCGTAAGCAATATCCGCAGGAATACGAACAGCCTGGGAGTTGCCATTTCGAAATACTTTGGTGGTGCGCATAGCTTCTGTTCCTGCATAAGGATGTACGGTGTGTGTACTATAGCAAATGCAATTTAAAATGTACACACAGAGGTGCACTTAACCTTTATCGAAGCGCATCACGCCACCTTTCACGCAACCACTTGATGCGCAGCATCGTAGTGGTGCGGGGGACACCCCTTCGCTCAAAACAACGAGCGCATGGCGCGACTATGTTTTTAGGCGAAGACCCTTGCGGTCTTGCGGGCGTGTAGCCCACCACTTGATCGATTTGAAAATCACAACCATTCACATCTTATCGAACTTCATCACCCCGCCCTTGCAATCGACCCTGATGGTGTCTTTCGCAGCGAAGCCTCCTTCCAGTATCAGGCGGGAGAGCGGGTTCTCCAGTTGCGACTGTATGGCGCGTTTCAAGGGTCTTGCACCGTATATCGGATCAAAACCTGCGTTGGCAATTTCGGCCAGCGCTGCATCGGTCACGGAAAGCTTCATTTCCATCGCAGCCAGGCGTTTCTCAAGATACTGCAACTGGATGCGCGCGATGGACTTGATGTTCTTCTCGTCCAGCGCATGGAACACCACCACCTCGTCGATGCGGTTGATGAACTCGGGCCTGAAATAGCTCTTCACTTCGCCCATCACCGCGAGCTTGATCACCTGGTAATCGTCACCCGACATCTGCTGTATCATCTGGCTGCCCAGATTCGACGTCATCACGATCACGGTATTCTTGAAGTCCACGGTGCGCCCCTGACCATCCGTCATGCGGCCGTCGTCCAGCGCCTGCAGCAGCACGTTGAACACATCGGGATGCGCCTTCTCCACTTCGTCCAGCAGGATCACCGAATAAGGCTTGCGGCGCACAGCTTCGGTCAATCCTCCGCCCTCCTCGTAACCGACATAGCCCGGCGGCGCACCGATCAGGCGTGCAACCGAATGCTTCTCCATGTACTCTGACATGTCGATGCGGATCAGATGATCCTCGGAGTCGAACATGAAGCCTGCCAGCGCCTTGCAAAGCTCGGTCTTGCCCACACCGGTAGGTCCCAGAAACAGGAATGAACCGTAAGGCCTGTTGGGATCGGACAACCCGGAGCGCGAGCGGCGGATCGCATCCGACACCAGACGCACCGCTTCGTCCTGACCCACCACGCGCTCGTGCAGTTTGTCTTCCATCTTGAGCAGCTTGTCGCGCTCGCCCTGCATCATCTTGGAAACGGGGATTCCTGTCGCGCGGCTCACCACTTCCGCGATTTCTTCTGCACCCACCTGGGTGCGCAAAAGACGATTCTTCGGTTTATCCGTTTTTTCTTCCGCGTGCGAGGCTTCCTTCAGCTTCGCTTCCAGTTGCGGCAACTGGCCGTATTGCAGCTCGGCCACCTGTTCGAGTTTGCCTTCACGCTGTAATCTCACGATCTCTGCACGCACGTGATCGATCTCTTCCTTGAGCTGCGCCGTGCCTTGCGCAGCACCCTTTTCAGCCTTCCAGATTTCCTCAAGGTCCGCATATTCGCGCGACAGCTTGGCGATCTCTTCCTCGATCAGCGCATGGCGTTTTTTCGAGGCTTCGTCCTTTTCCTTCTTCACCGCTTCGCGCTCTATCTTCAGCTGGATCAGGCGGCGGTCGAGCTTATCCATCACCTCGGGTTTGGAATCGATTTCCATCTTGATCCGCGCGGCCGCCTCGTCGATCAGATCGATCGCCTTATCGGGCAGGAATCGGTCCGTGATGTAGCGGTTGGACAATTCCGCCGCAGCCACGATTGCAGGATCGGTGATCTCGACGCCGTGATGCAGCTCGTAGCGCTCCTGCAAACCACGCAAAATCGCGATGGTGGATTCGACAGAAGGCTCTCCCACCAGCACCTTCTGGAAGCGGCGCTCAAGCGCGGCATCCTTCTCGATGTATTTCCTGTATTCATCAAGCGTGGTCGCACCCACGCAGTGCAGCTCACCGCGTGCAAGAGCAGGCTTCAACATATTGCCCGCATCCATCGCACCCTCCGCCTTGCCCGCACCCACCATGGTGTGCAGCTCGTCGATGAAGACGATGGTCAGTCCTTCATCCTGTGCCAGTTCCTTCAGCACATTTTTCAGGCGTTCCTCGAACTCACCTCGGTACTTGGCGCCGGCCAGAAGTGCTGCCATATCCAGGCTCAGCACCTTCTTGTTTTTCAGCGATTCGGGCACCTCGCCGTTCACGATGCGCTGCGCAAGCCCTTCGACGATCGCGGTCTTGCCCACGCCCGGTTCTCCGATCAGCACGGGATTGTTCTTGGTACGGCGCTGTAGCACCTGGATCGCGCGGCGTATCTCGTCGTCGCGGCCGATCACGGGATCCAGCTTTCCCTGGCGCGCGCGTTCTGTCAGATCTATCGTGTATTTCTTAAGCGCTTCGCGCTGGCCTTCCGCTTCCTGGGAGCCTACCGACTCGCCGCCGCGCACCGCGTTGATCGCGGTTTCAAGCGGCGCCCGCGCAACACCGTGGGTTTTCAATAAACGCCCGGTCTCGCCCTTGTCGCCCGTTGCAGCAAGCAAAAACATCTCGCTGGCGATGTACTGGTCGCCGCGTTTTTGCGCTTCCTTGTCGGTCAGGTTAAACAGATTGGACAGGTCTCGCCCGACCTGAACCTCGCCGCCGTGCCCTTCCACCTTTGGTAAGCGTGACACGGCATCGTTCAGCGCGGTTTTCAGCGCATTGACGTTGCCGCCTGCGCGCGCCAGCAGCGACCCTGTTCCGCTATCCTGATCGTTGAGCATGGCCAGCAGCAGATGCTGCGGCTCGATATACTGTGAATCTCCGCCCACGGCGAGGCTTTGTGCATCGGACAGAGCCTGCTGCAACTTGGTGGTGAATTTGTCGAAACGCATGACGCACTCCTGAATTGATTTGTAGAATGCCCTCAACGTGGGGCAGGGTATGAAGAATTTCAAGTCCGTTCAAGTTGACTTATACTATCCACCCCTGAATCACTCACAAGCTGTCGTGCTTATTCAACACATCAAACACAACGTCAAAAACTCCCTGGATGAAGATATCCTGAGCGGCGACCTGACCGCAAAGCTGTTGCCGGCGACTCTGATTGCGCATGCGCAGGTGATCACCCGTCAAAGCGGAGTGCTCTGCGGCACCGGGTGGTTTGACGAATGCTTCCATGCACTCGATGCTGATTGTCAAATCACCTGGCATGCCAAGGACGGTGATCGCATTTCTCCGGGGCAGACGCTGTGCGAAATAAATGGCATGGCGCGCGCGCTGCTCACCGCCGAGCGCAGCGCACTGAATTTTTTACAGACCCTGTCCGGCACGGCGACCACCACACGCCGCTATGTGGATGCGGTGCAAGATTTGGCTGTAAAAATCATGGACACGAGAAAAACGTTGCCTGGAATGCGCTACGCACAAAAATATGCGGTGCGCATGGGCGGCGGGTACAATCAGCGCATGGGGCTGTACGATGGCATTCTGATCAAGGAAAACCATATCGCTGCGGCCGGTAGCATTGCAGCCGTGATGGACGCCGCGTTCAGGCTTGTACCTCAAAACACTACCGTGCAGATCGAAGTGGAGAACCTGATGCAGCTGGATGAGGCGTTGGAGGCCGGGGCGAAGCTGATCCTGCTCGACAATTTCGATCTGGATGTATTGAGCGCAGCAGTAAAACAAACAAATGGTCGCGCGGAACTTGAAGCCTCGGGAGGCATCACACTGGCAAGTTTGCGCGAAGTGGCAGAGACTGGAGTCAACCGCATTTCCATCGGCGCGCTCACCAAGGACGTCGAGGCGCTCGATCTTTCTATGCGACTTATATAGCTAGTGGCTAGTGGCTAGTGGCTAGTGGCTAGTGGCTAGTGGCTAGTGGCTAGTGGCTAGTGTGTAAAAATTGTACAGGAGAATTTTATGAGTGTATCCATGCATATCGTCTGCCCGCATTGCGACGGGATCAACCGCGTCCCCGCCGAAAAACTTTCCGGGCATCCCTCCTGCGGTAAGTGCCACCAGCCGCTGTTCACCGCGCACCCGGTCGAGCTGAATGCCAAAAATTTCAACCTGCACATCACGCGCTGCGATCTTCCGGTGCTGGTGGATTTCTGGGCGCCCTGGTGCGGCCCGTGCAAGATGATGGCGCCCGCTTTTGTTCAGGCAGCTGGAAAACTGGAACCCGCGATGCGGCTTGCCAAACTCGACACCGAACAGGCGCAGGAGCTAGCAGGGCGCTATCAAATTCGCAGCATCCCCACACTTGCGCTGTTCAAAGGCGGAAAAGAAGTTGCGCGACAGGCAGGCGCGATGGATGTCAGCGGCATCGTCGCGTGGGCAAGATCGAAAGCCTGAAAGGAGAAATGATGAAATATTTACCGGTATTTCTAATCGTTCTCCTGTTAAGCGGTTGCGGCGATGATCCTTATCGGAGTTTTTACGACGGCATAAAAAATCGCAATGATGCGACGAAAACGCCAACAGAACGCGCCAGATCACCGACACCGAGTTACGATGAATTCAAAAAAGAACGGGATCAACAGTAATTATTCCGGTTTGCGTGCCACCATGTCGATCAGTGCAGACATGCCGGAATAGACTGCACCTTCCGTCATCGTCGTATTCGCGCACTGACACAATTTTCATGCCGGCAAATGCGCCTGTCCGGGTTCAGGAAAACCGGCAAGGCGCGCGTAGACTGTAGCAACCGCTTTGGCATCACCGACGTTGCCGGGAAAAATGACAACCGGCAGATCGGGGAAACGCGCATGATCAGGCGGGCAGCGCACCACCGAACAGCCGGCCAGCATCTGCCCGAGCACGCGCGAGCTGCGCAGGGCCAGGCCACTGCTCAGCACATCGTTGGAAGTGATGCCGCCCTTGCTGATAAGAAAGCCTAACGTAGTCGGCAGATTGCGCACAACATCCATCAGAAATGCCGATATGCTTTCGCCAAACGCCAGCCTTTCGCCTTGAGTGGCAAAAGTTTTTTCTACGCGGCTGGTGAAAATCACCGGTGTCAGTCCTAGCTCATGCGCCTGCCTTGCCCGGGTCACGACTGACTGAAGCATTTGATCGCGCTGCTGTCCAATCGCCTCGACATCAACCTCCAGCGCCACCACACCCGGCATCCCGAGCAACTCATTCAGTTGCTGCGTGGTTTTCTGCACATGCGAACCGACAATCACGGCTCCCGCTTTGCCTTCGCGCACATAGGCACGCATCTCGGTGGCAGCTACCGGCTGAGGCGGCAGGCCTGCCAGCGCGGTGAGCAGACTCGCCCCGCTGCGAAACAGGAAGCGCTTGCCCAACGCTGCGGCGCTGAGCAACTGGCTGGCGAAATGATTAAGATCGCCCTGGGTTTCGGCATCGACCACGCAACAAGCATTGTGCTGCAAGGCTTGCAGACGCGCCCCGGCATCGCCGCGCACATCATTAAGCAAAAAGCGCTCAACTTCACCAGCCCTGATGCGGCCTGCTGTTTTTTCCTCCACATAGTCAGGCAGGTAACTGTGGCGGTAGCCGAACACCGAATCCTTTGCGAATTCGGTTTCGTGCACCGGCAACCGCTTTCCGTTGACCATCAGGTAATGCACACTGTCGATGGTGATGCGCCCGCCTTCGAAAAATGCCGGCACAAGAAAGTGTGCATCGAACGGGCCCAGCTGTTCCGCGATCACGTCGGTTTCCACCGGATAATGACCGCGCAGGGTGGAATCCGAGCGACTCACCAGCAACGGGTTGATCGGCTGACCGCGAGCTGCCAATTCTGCCAACGCCTGCTTCAGATTGACACACACTTCGCGCGTGACTTCCGCCGCCCTGGCCGCGCTCATGCCGCGCGTGTTGGTCAGCACGAAAAACAGCGGCGCCTCGTCGCACAGCCCTTCGCGCAGCGTGGCAACATCCCAGCGCGTCAGCAACAAACAGCTGTGAACAGTCTGCGAACCGGTCGGATCGTCGTCAAGAACGATGATTTTGGTTTTTGCCATGGGATATCAACCCTGTTTGATAACGCACATCACCATGTTGTCTGCGGTGATACCGTTGAAATCCATGATCTCCGTCGGCGAGGCGGTGGTTTCGCCTCGCTTCCAGCATATGGTATTGCGCCGAGGCGCGCGGGTGCGCAACAGCACGGGTTCCAGTGGAGCGCTCGGGCCGCCGCTCACCGCCAGCAGCACATCGCCGTCGAACAGGGCGTTGAAATGCACATCGTCCATGAATTTGCCGTCCGGCTCGGAGACGGTGTCCCAGGCAATATCATCGGCGCGATACAGGCGACGCGGGTTGACCACCGCAACGATGCGCACGCGGTAGCCTTGCGATTCCAGTCTGTCCTTGGCCTCGAATACCGGCAGCAGCACCATGTCGCCGGTCACTGCAAACACGACTGTGCCCTTGTCCCCTGCCGCGGATTCGTAAAGTGTTGCAGCCCCTTCCTCCACCGCAAGCCGCGCCTCATCGAGCGACAGGTACACCGGCAGCGGGCTCTTCGATGCGATGATCACCATGCCCTTGTTGAAACTGCTGCTGGCGTACTCGTATGCAATCTGAATAGCATTGGCATCACAAGGAAACAACGGATAGACATTGCCGTTGCGCATCATGGCACCGAAGTAGTTTTCAATCTCCGGACGCTGGTGGGTCCAACCGTTGCGTCCCTGCTCCAGCGCACCCGCCGTAAACATGCTGACAACGGACGGCGTCTTGCGGCGCAGTTCGGCCATAGCCTGGGTGACAGTCTGCACGATAGGCCAGCCGTTGATCGCAAAGCTCTCGTAGGAAAGCCACAAGGAGCGCGAGCCAAAAAGAGCAAGAGCGGCAGCAAAGCCGGCACAGGCATCCTCATTCAGCGGCTCATACACTTGACCGGTTGGCTCCTGGTTGTAGAGCGGGTCCTGCGTCGGGTGGCGTATCTTCAAGGCGTCGTTGATGTTCTTCATGGCCGACGCTTCATTGCCGTCGGCATTAGTCACCACGAAGCGCTTGTCGGCGTGCCCCATCTGCGCCACCAGCGCACCCATGGCAGTGGCCGGCACCGCCTTATCACCTTTGGCGAAGTGCTGCATGACAAGCCTGGGCAGCTGAGGCAGTTCCAGCTCGCGTTCGGTCACGGCTGTCTTCGCAGCCGGACCACCACCTGCGCGGCTGAAATTGTCGCGCACGATCTGCCAAGCCTCGGCAGGCAAGGCGCGGCGCATCAGGCCATCGATGATGTGCTGCGCATCCAGCGTATCAGCCGGATACAAGTTGTGCGATTTGGCACCCACGGTATGCACGCCGCTGCCTTTCAGCTGCTTGATGATGAAGGCGGTAAGCTTGCCGCCCATCGCGGACTTGGCCGCCTTTGCCATCCCGGCCAACACGGCATGGGTGAAGGCCAGACGCTGGCCGAATGAGAAACGGCTGCTGTCGACATACTCACCGGCCTGATCTGTGTCGTCGAAATCCTTGGCGTTGACTAAAATTACCTGCTCGAAACCGTGGCCCTGCCAATAATCGATCATTTGCTGGTTGCTGTGCAGTGACACCATGGAGTGGTGTTCCTGGGAGTAACCGTTCCAGACCAGCACCGGCAGGAAGTTTGTGACATCCGGATACGCGGTGTGGAAGTGCATCATGGCGTTCAGCACATACGGCTCGCCCATACCGCCGTCACCGATAGTGACCGGAAACAACTTGTCACGGTGAAGATATGCGCCGGCCATCGCAAAGTGCTGGCCCTGGCCGAGCGGCCCCGCAGGAGCCAGCAGGCCGGGAATTGCGCCGGACAAATGTCCCAGCAGGCCATGTTTTTCGCGGAAACGCTGCATCATGTCGTTCATGGTGTGTATGCCCATTTCTTCAAGCGAGCCATCGAGGAACATGGCCGAATAGAAGCCCGGGGCATGATGACCCACCTCGGTCACGATGTTGGTGTGACCCAGCATCACCAGCGCCGCATACGCCTCGGCGCTGGATGCAAAACCGCCGGGATGACCAGAACCTTTGGATCCGCACACCTGCAACGTGACATAGCGCAGCGCGTCGGCGCCGAGCAGGGTCTGATAAACCGCCTTGTCGTCCAACGCGTCTATAGCAGTGTGGCCTGCGGCGATTGCCGGGCTGCCGGCATAGCGATCGAACTCCGGCCATTTGTTGCCTAAATGCCGGATGCCTTGGCAAAAGTCTGGTGTTTCGTGTGCAGCGGTGCTGTTCTGGCTCATGATAATTATCCTTGTAACGATAGGTTATTATTTCACTATGCGGCCTGTATTTCACATCGTGAAATATGCAGGCCAACAAAAACGCACGATGAACGGGATGCCCAATAGTGCGTGTCAAGCTTGCAAACAAGATACATGAGCACGTATAATTTCGCAATACATAATCGTTTTCACAATGCGAAATGACGACAGCCACTTCCTCCATCCAGGTAATCGACCGTGCGGTTCGCCTGCTTCGCGCCATCGCAGATTATCGCGAACCTGTCAGCCTGAAGATTCTTGCCGCAGACACAGACCTGCATCCTTCCACCGCATTTCGCATACTCGGCGCTTTGAGCGACAACGGTCTGGTGGAACGCGATGCGGCAAGCCGCTATGTGCTCGGCAAAAAACTGGCCCAGTTGGCGCAACGTGTGCCGCGCGGCACTGACCTGCGCGAGGAAGCGCTTCCAGTGATGCAGGCGCTGCGCGACAAGATAGGTGAAACCGTCAATTTGACCGTGCGGGAAGGCGATGAAGTGATCTACATCGAGCGAGCGACCCCACAGCGCATGATGCGCGTCGAACAGGTAATCGGCAGCCGCGCGCCTTTGCACGTCACTGCGGTGGGCAAGCTGATGCTTGCCGAGTTGGGGGAAACTTTCCTGAAAAGTTATGCAAAACGCACGGGGCTCAAGGCCTACACCAGACACACACTAAGCAGCATCAAGCGCTTGGCGCTTGCCGCGCACCAAAGCCAGAAGAATGGTTTTTCCTATGACGACGAAGAAGCCGAGGAAGGTGTGGGCTGCATTGGCGTACTGATCTACGGCAGCAGCGGCACCGTTGTCGCCGGACTTTCCATCTCGGCGCCAATCGAACGCCGTCGCGAGGAGTGGGTGCCTCTGCTTAAAAAAGCCGGTATTGAGATTTCACAGCGCCTCGGCTTTCGCGGCAACAAATAAACCGCCGATATACCAAAAGCGGGCTGCGCCATTACATCCGCAAGCAACATCCAACAGTGCAGATCGAACCTGAACAATTTAAACTTTTTTTGCAACCAGATCGATCAGCGCCGACATCCCGGAATGGCCAGCGCCTTCCTGGATGTCATCGTCATATTCACGCAAAGAAATAATTTCCATATCGGCAAAAGCCTCACGCAACATCGCTTCGGTGTAGAGATTCTCGGCCTGCGAAGGGCCGCCGGTGCGATATTCCAGCTGGCGCGGCGTGTAGCCGTGAAGCAGGAACAGGCCGCCTGGTTTCAGGCAGCGCTTGATATGCGTAAACATCTGTTCGCGCAGGTTAGGCGGCGCAAACTGTATGAATATTCCCACCACCAGATCATACTTTTCAACACCGAAGTCCCAATGCGCAAGATCAGCCAGTTCTGCTTCGATCCTGACATTTCGCTCTGCCGCCAGCTTTTTCGCCTTTTCAATCGCAACGGTAGAGCTGTCAACCGACAGCACATGCAAGCCCTGCTCCGCCAGCCACACGCCGTTGCGCCCTTCGCCATCGGCCACCGCAAGGCATTGCATGCCGGGCTTCAAAAAATCGCGGTTCGCAACCAGAAACTTGCAAGGCTCCGTGCCGAAATGGTATCCCTCACCCGCATAGCGTTCATTCCATATACTCATCATCATTCTCCTGTTGCGCATAGTTTAACATTGCGATAGCGCTAGAAATTTATACCAGAGTAATTTACTATATTTACTTTTTTGCAGGGACCCCTCTTGATGCATCGCCGCCAACTGATCAGCGAACTGAAAAGCTTTCTTCCAAAGGAATCCATACTGGATGACGCGGAAGACATGAAGCCGTTCGAATGCGACGGTCTGTCGGTATACAAACAGTTGCCGATGGTCGTGGTGTTGCCAGACACCATAGAACAGGTGCAGCGCATCATGAGGCTGTGCTTTTCGCACAAAGTTCCCGTCGTAGCTCGCGGTGCGGGCACGGGTCTTTCGGGCGGCGCACTGCCCCACGAACACGGCCTGCTGTTAAGCCTTGCAAAATTCAGGCGCATCATCAAGATCGATGTTGATAACGCGATGGCAACGGTTGAGCCCGGCGTGCGCAACCTAGCGATATCGGACACGGCCGCAAAATTTGGCCTGTATTACGCGCCCGACCCTTCGTCGCAGATCGCCTGCACCATAGGCGGCAATGTCGCGGAAAATTCCGGCGGGGTGCATTGCCTGAAATACGGTCTTACCGTGCACAACATACTGATGCTCAAAGTTGTCACGATGGAAGGAGAGCTTTTGACCATCGGTTCCGAGACCCCAGACTCTCCCGGCTATGATCTGCTTGCGCTGATGACGGGATCGGAGGGCATGCTGGGCGTCATCGTCGAAGTCACCGTGAAGTTGCTGGCCAAACCCGAACGCGCGCAAGTAGTGCTGGCAGCCTTTGACGACGTCGCGCTTGCAGGTGAAGCGGTAGGCTCAATTATCGCAGCCGGCATCATTCCTGCGGGACTTGAGATGATGGACAAGCTAGCCATTCAGGCAGCGGAGGATTTTGCGCACGCAGGTTATCCGCGCGATGCACAGGCGATCCTGTTGTGCGAGCTTGACGGCACCAATGCCGAGGTGTCCGAATACATTTTGTCGGTACGCGGAATACTGACCAGCAGCGGCGCTACCGAGGTGCGCACAGCGACCGATGAGGCGGAACGTCACCTTTTCTGGAAAGGGCGCAAGTCGGCTTTCCCCGCGGTGGGTCGCATCTCGCCGGACTACTACTGCATGGACGGCACGATTCCAAGACGCCAGCTGTCGCATGTGCTGAAACAGATAAGCGCATGGTCTGCCGAATATAAACTGCCGGTGGCAAACGTGTTTCACGCGGGCGACGGTAATCTGCATCCGTTGATTCTGTTCGATGCCAACAAGCCGGGCGAGCTTGCCCGCACCGAGGAATTCGGCCGCCGCATTCTGGAGCTCTGCGTCGAAGTCGGCGGCACCATCACCGGAGAGCACGGCGTCGGCATGGAAAAGATAGACCAGATGTGCGTGCAATTCAAAAGCATTGAGCTTGCCCAGTTCCACGCGATCAAGGCCGCATTCGATCCATCGGGCTTGCTCAATCCCGGCAAGGCGGTGCCTACCTTGCACCGCTGCGCGGAATTCGGCGCGATGCACGTCCATCACGGCAAGCTTGCCCATTCAGAACTGGAGCGCTTCTGATGAACGATATCAGCGAATCGCTGCAACAGCAGGTATTGCACGCATTTGAAAATAAAATGCAGCTCACCATCAAAGCGGGCGGCAGCAAGGCTTTTCTGGGTCATCGTGTTGAAGGTGAAACCATCGATGTCTCCCAGCATCGCGGCATCATCGAATATGATCCTCGCGAACTGGTGATCACCGCACGCAGTGGCACACCGCTTTCGGAAATTGAAGACGCGCTTGCTGCATCAAACCAGATGCTGGCTTTCGAACCACCTCACTTTGGAAAGAATGCGACGCTGGGCGGCACCATCGCCTGCGCGCTGTCGGGTCCGCGCCGTCCCTACAGCGGATCGGCGCGCGATTTCGTACTGGGCTGCAAGCTGTTAAACGGCAGAGGCGAAATTGCAAGTTTCGGCGGACAGGTGATGAAGAATGTTGCAGGCTACGATGTATCGCGCCTTGTGACCGGCGCTCAGGGCACGTTAGGCATCATGCTCGAGATCAGTCTGAAGGTATTGCCGCGTCCTGCCGCCTCCATCACCGTGAGCCACGAGTGCAGCGAGCTGGATGCAATTACCGATATGAGCGGACTGCTTAGCAAACCCTATCCCGTGGATGGGGCTTGCTATGACGGCGAGCGCTGCCATGTACGCATCTCGGGCAGCGCACAGGCAGTCAAGGAAGCGCGCAAGAAAATTCCCGGCGACACTATGCCCGATGCCAAGTCCTTCTGGCAGAATTTGCGTGAACACGAGCTTCCCTATTTCCACCACAAGAGCCCGCTTTACCGAATTGCAGTCAAACCCGCGACAAAACCATTGCACATCGACGGCCTGTGGCTGCTCGACTGGGGCGGCGCGCAGCGCTGGCTGTACAGCGATGAAGACATCGCAACGATACGCCATCAGGTTGAACTCGCAGGCGGCCATACCACGGTATTTCGCGGCGGCGATGACGAAATATTCCAGCCGCTGCCATCCGCCATGATGGCCCTGCACCAGAGACTGAAATCGAGTTTCGATCCTGCCAACATCTTTAACCGCGGCCGCCTTTACGCCAATCTATAAGCATGCAGACATCCATCACTGACACCAACAATCCAGCCATTGCAGAAGCCGATGCGATCCTGCGCAGTTGCGTGCACTGCGGATTCTGCACGGCGACCTGCCCGACTTACCAGCTGCTGGGCTCGGAACTGGACAGTCCGCGCGGACGCATCTATCTCATCAAGGAAATGCTGGAGACAGGACAAGCCACCGACAAAACAAGGTTACATCTGGATCGCTGTCTGACCTGCCGCTCATGTGAGACCACCTGCCCTTCAGGCGTACGCTACGGACGCCTTATCGACATCGGGCGCGAAATCGTCGAAGAATATGCGCCTCGCCCGCTGGGTGAGAAATTGCTGCGCCGCGCGATGCTCGCCTTCATTCCACATACCAGCCGCATGTCCCTGCTGCTATCCGCAGCACGCATCGCACGTCCGCTGCTGCCAAAGAACCTGAAATCGAAGCTCCCTGCAAGGCAAAAGCCAACAATCACGCCGGCAACATCGCATGCCAGGCGCATGCTGGCGCTTTCAGGTTGCGTACAGCCGCTTACCGCGCCCAACACCAATGCGGCGGCGGCGCGCGTGCTGGACAAGCTCGGCATCTCGCTCATCACGGCACAGAAAGCAGGCTGCTGCGGCGCGCTCAATCAACACTTGTCGGATGCTGAGGGTGCCCGCTCCATGATGCGCAACAACATCGATACATGGTGGCCGCACATCGAGAACGGCATCGAGGCCATCGTCATGACGGCCAGCGGCTGCGGACTGATGGTCAAGGAATACGGTCACGCGCTCAAGGACGATGCCGACTATGCGGAAAAAGCCGCGCGAATAAGCGAACTGACGCTGGACTTGTCCGAGGTCATCAGCCACGAGAACATCGACAGCTTATCAAATATCGGTCACGGCACGCTTGTGGCCTGCCAGTCTTCGTGTACTTTGCAGCACGGGCAGAAACTTTCCGGAAAAGTCGAAGCGATTTTGCAGCGCTGCGGATACGAGCTCACTCAGGTTGCCGACAGCCATCTTTGCTGCGGCGCGGCAGGAACCTACACGCTGACGCAGCCCGAACTGTCAGAACGACTTCTTAACAACAAGCTTGCCGCATTACAGACAGGACAACCCGAGATCATCGCCACCGCCAATGTCGGTTGCCAGTTGCACCTGGCATCCAAAGCTTCAGTGCCCGTTGTACACTGGATAGAATTGCTTGAACCTAAATAACTTAATCACCAAAAGGAAACAGTATGAACATTAAATCATTTCACCCCCCGCAGCGCGTATTGATGGGCCCGGGCCCGTCGGATGTCAGCCCGCGCGTACTGGAAGCCATGTCGCGTCCCACGCTGGGACACCTTGATCCGGTATTCGTGTCGATGATGGATGAGATGAAAGTGCTGCTGAAATATGCTTTCCAGACAGAGAACGAGTTGACCATGCCTGTGTCCGCACCCGGTTCAGCCGGCATGGAAACCTGCTTCGTGAATCTGGTCGAGCCAGGTGACAAGGTCATCGTCTGCCAGAACGGCGTGTTCGCCGGCCGCATGAAGGAAAACGTCGAGCGTTGCGGCGGCGTTGCAGTGATGGTGCAGGACGACTGGGGTCGCGCGGTTGATCCGCAAAAACTGGAAGATGCCTTAAAAAATAATCCCGATGCAAAAGTGGTCGCCTTCGTGCATGCGGAAACTTCCACCGGCGCAATCTCGGATGCAAAGACGCTGGTCGAGATCGCGCACAAATACAACTGCCTTGCAATCGTCGATGCGGTCACCTCTCTTGCAGGCTCCAAGCTCATGGTGGACGAGTGGAAGATCGATGCGATCTATTCAGGCACACAGAAATGTCTGTCCTGCACGCCGGGATTGTCGCCTGTCAGCTTCAGCGCGAATGCGCTCGAAAAAATCAAGAACCGCAAGACGAAAGTGCAAAGCTGGTTCATGGATCTTAATCTGGTGATGGGTTACTGGGGAGGCGCGACCAAGCGCGCCTACCACCACACCGCCCCGATCAATGCGCTATACGGCCTGCACGAATCTCTTGTGATCCTGCAGGAAGAAGGTCTGCAAAATTCCTGGGCACGGCATCAGAAAAACCATCTCGCGCTGCGCGCAGGTATGGAAGCAATGGGACTCTCCTTCGTCGTACCTGAAAGCGAGCGTCTGCCGCAGCTCAATGCAATTTCCATACCTGCGGGCGTTGATGAAGCCGCTGTTCGCGCGATATTGTTGTCAGACTATTCTCTGGAGATCGGTGCGGGTCTTGGCGCAATGGCAGGCAAAGTGTGGCGCATCGGCCTGATGGGCCATGCGAGCAATCCGCGCAACGTGCGGCTCTGCTTGGCCGCCCTTGACGACGTGCTGGGCCGACTGAACGCGCCGATCCAGCGCGGCGTTGCAGTTGATGCCGCGAACAAGCAGTTCGCTCTGTAATTTGATCTGTAACTCGTTTAAAAAAAGCCGCCCGAAAGGGCGGTTTTTTTATGGGGCAGTGAGTATCGAGTTTCGAGACGCTGCGGACGTTGCCAAATATACTAAATTTCCTACACCCTCTGATATGATTCGTTCAGCGCGTCCTTTCGCCGAACAAATGGTGATTCAAGAATGCTGTGCACGAACGACTTTCCCTGTGGGTGCGAACAAATTCCTGAAGGTTTTCAGATTTTTCAGGATCGTGTCGCGATTGCTGGCATGCTGCACTACAAAGATGCTGCGATATTGTTTGCAGAGCGCCATGCTGAATACGGAATCGGCTGGGTTGAATTTGAGCGCGATCTCAGTAATTCTTACGATCCGAATGCGATTAAGATCATGGGATGTAACAAAACACGATCTGGGCCTCAGCGGAATCTCCTTGGGTATATGCCAAAAGAGGTTTCTGAGGTGCTTGTTGAAAGAGGGTATTTGGAATACGTTATCCCGCGATTGACGAATGCTTATGTTAGCGAAAGCGGATATATCGAAATTCTTTTTCAGATTCTCGGTCCAAAGGAAAAGATATACGAATTTCGACAATGTTTTTTTAAAACCAGTTTGGTGCAACCTGGACAGCATTACAGTTGCTATGTTGATCAGGTAAAATTTTTTGATCAGCACAAGGATTATGAGAAGGCAATCGAATTGCTATTGCAGTTGATTGCTATGATAGAGAGCGAAGCTAAAGAAAGCGGACGGCCCGTTGCAACGTGGTATTACGAGAAACTGGCCATTATCTATCGGAAGCTAAGGCGGTATGAAGATGAGGTAGCTATTCTGGAGCGTTACGAGCAGCAGCCTGGCTTGTTGAATCCCAAGTACCCTGCGCTCGTAAATCGGTTAATTAAGGCTCGGGTTTTATTAATCTCGCGAAAGTGAGTCTTATTTTTTGTGGCTAAGTGCAATCGATGATTGGATGAGCCAATTTTTTCTCAAACTTTTTAACCAATAATTGTTGCCTTGTTTGAACCGGCCACCAGATCTTATCAATACAAGTTTCTGAGTGTTTTTCCAATACGTTCCATAAGGAGTGGATATGCCTCCGCTACCCCTCTGTGAGTAATATCTGCCTTTTCCTTGCTCTCGGCCGATTGACAGTTGGTAAGCATGTCCCGCATGCTACTAATAGCTTCACGTACTTCATCATCTGCGACCCGGACAGTAAGCGCCATCAGCCTCGCGTTAGCTGCTCTAGAGCCCTCATTAATCTCTTCGCCGAGTAAATTTGCGCCCCATTTCCCACTCCGCTTGAAGGCCATTGCGTCCTCATGCATTATCCGAGCAGAGAAGCGCATTGCATCCTGAATTATCTGCTGGAGTTCAAGCAAATTATCTCGTTGAAATGCGCGTGCTCTCTCAATTCGCTCAAGTGAATCGACCTGCATCTGTCGCATAATCTCGTGGCGATTACTAATCCAACTCGTCGCAATGCTGGCACCAGCCCAATGATGGTACCAAGAAATCCCCATAATGCAGTATCCACTCAGCTACCTCCTTAGTCTAAGCCGACAAGAATTTGCAAATCCTTACAATCTGAAAGTGAAAGTCTTCTTCTGGCAGGAAGCGAAGCTCAATAAATTTAGTTCAACAGTCGAAAGCTATCGGTCATTAACGTCTGTTTATGGTACACACAAGCCCGTCAATCCTTGTAATAGATTACCACGCGCAGCGAACAGCCGCCTCTGATTCCGCGCACCATCGCATGCTATCATTCCCCTCAGATTCCTTGGTATCAAATATTCCTGATTCCACTATATTATTGATCCAGCACGCTTTACCAAGAATCCGTTCGCATTGAGCTTGTCGAAATGTGAATGGATTCTTGTGCTTCGACATGCTCAGCACGAACGGCAATCAAGTTTAAAGCGTACCGGATCATCAGTTCATGCATGATTATGCTGTTCATGGGTATCGATTAGCAGCATAACGGCCTTCCCATTCGCTTTGGCGCAAGGCCTGAATGTAAGAAGCGCTATCGTTCATTTCCGGACGGTCAGCCCACATCCCAAAAAAAGGAGTTGTCAGGTCGACTTCTGTCCGCTCTGTTGCAGTGGACTTGGATTCGGAACGCGACAGAAGAAATTCAACAAAGTCTGAAAGCTCTTCCTGCTTCTCTTTTGGCAGTGCAGTAGCGCGTTGTAATACTTCTGCAAGCGTCATAATATTGCTCCTTGATTCAATGAGACTCTGAATGTATAAGCACTGATTTTCAGGATTGTAACCAGATTGAGTCGTTTACGGCAAAGAGCGAAGAACAATCACTGAACGATCAAAGCCCCGCATGTGTTGCCCAAAATGTCGCGGGCGCAACGATTGGGTAGCGCTCAGCCATTACCAGCAAATCCTTGTCGCCGGTGATCAGGTAATCAACACCCGATGTTTTAAGCGCTGACAGCAGCGTGCCCAATACAGGCAGATCATCAACATCTCGCAAATCAGAATCTGCGCATGAGATCGGCTCAATGATTTCGGCTTGTATGGAAAGGGCGTCTACCAGGTCTTCAATCTCCGCCAATGTCAAACCATGACGGTTAGCCAGCCTGGGCAGCACACGCCGCAATTCGTCCAGGATGTACGCAGAAAGCAATATCTCTATCGAGCCGTGGCGCCATGCTGACATTATTTTTCCAGGCACGCTTGCCGGATAAGCAATGCCCGAGAGAAGTACATTCGTGTCAAGCACGACACGTAACGTGGCCACGATGGCTTAACGCTTCTTCGCCGACGAACGCACCTGCGCGCGATCAAGCTCAACGGCGGCATTAATTTCAGCAATCCCCTCTGCCTCAGGAACGTTTGAAAACCCCGACTCAATGCGCTGACATAGCGCATCAAAGCGAGCCTGCATGCGCCTGATGCGCTCGAACAACCTGGCATCAACCAACGCAGCAACCGGCTTGCCATCTTTGTTGATGACCACGCTGTCGTGCCTGTATTGCACCTGATTGAGCATTTCGCCCAAGTTCTGCCTGAAGCTCACTGCACTTATTTCAGTAATCATATTATTTAACCGTTATGATCATGCTGGTCATGATGCATCAAAATTAACGGGTGGTCAATGACCGTCCTTG
>VFSW01001650.1_pt1 | contig 33988 bp, 28 predicted proteins | sample 5358111 | NCBI WGS metagenome assembly VFSW01 (sample SAMN11554181, study PRJNA540505) | mine drainage metagenome | isolation source: sediment from site ElyBrook_90M | place: USA: Ely Copper Mine, Vershire, VT | collected 2017
GCCGGGGCGGGGGTCCGCGCTACGCCGCTCCGGCTGTAGCGGCGTTGCTGTAGCACCGCTCTATGAGCGGAGGGAGCGCCGGGTGTTACTTGAATAAAGGCCGACGGTCCCTTCCTGCGTCAGGACAGGCTCCGACCGCCGCACAAACCGCGACTCAGGATGACAGCCAAGCGGACGTTTTGGAGCGCGGGCACCTGCTTCCGCCAGCGCCCGCGCGCCGGGCGTTAGCCGCCGGCGATGGCTCCGATCACCATAAAGGGCTCGGCGCCCGTCGCCACGGCATCGGGCAGTGGAGCGTCGGGCGATTCGTGGGAAAGGTCTTCCCCGCAGGCGAAAAATCGCAGAAAGGCCCGGCGCCTTTGCGTGTCGTGATCGCGGATAGTGCCGCGCAGTATGGGGTAGCGGGCCTCGAGGGCATCCAGCACCGCGCGCTGCGTGACCGCGCCTTCAACTTCAAGCGTTACCTCGCCCTGCACCTGCGCCAGCGTGCGCAAATGGAACGGCAGTTCAACTCGGATCATGGCAGTGTCTGCACCTCCACGGAGAGCACGGCGGGCAGGTCGCGGACAATGGGATTCCAGTGGTCGCCGGCGTCGGGGGAGACGTACACCTGTCCGCCCGTGGTGCCGAAGTAGACGCCGCAATCCTCCAGCGAGTCAACCGCCATGGCGTCGCGCAGCACGTTGACGTAACAGTTGCGCTGCGGCAGGCCGTTGGTCAGGGCTTCCCATTCGTTGCCGCCGGCGCGGCTGCGATAGACGCGCAGCTTGCCCTCCAGCGGAAAGTGCTCCGAATCGCTCTTGATGGGAACCACGTAGAGGGTTTCCGGCTCATGAGCGTGCACGTCAATGGCGAAGCCGAAATCGGTGGGCAGGTTGCCGCTCACCTCGGTCCACTTGTCGCCGGCGTTGTCGCTGCGCATCACGTCCCAGTGCTTCTGCATAAACAGCACGCCCGGGCGCGACGGGTTCATGGCGATGTGATGGACGCAATGGCCCACTTCGGCGTTGGGGTCGGGAATGTATTGCGAGCGCAGTCCCTGGTTGGTGGCTTTCCAGGTTTTGCCGCCATCGTCGGTGCGGAAGGCGCCCGCGGCCGAGATGGCGATGTAGATGCGGTTCGGGTCGGCCGGATCCAGAATGATGGTGTGCAGCCCCATGCCGCCCGCGCCCGGCTGCCACTTGGGACCGGTGCCGTGGCCGCGCAGGCTGGCCACTTCCTGCCAGGTTTGCGCGCCATCGCTCGAGCGGAACAGGGCGGCGTCTTCAACCCCGGCGTAAACCGTATCCGGGTCAGTCAGCGAAGGCTCCAGGTGCCACACCCGCTTGAACTCCCACGGGTGCTGCGTGCCGTCGTACCACTGGTGTGTTGTGAGCGGCTTGCCGGTTTCGGCGGAAGTGTCGTATACGAAGCGGTTGCTCTCGCCCGCGGGCATGCCGTTGGGCAGGGTCCTCATTCCGCCGCCGGGCGTTTCCCAGGTTTTGCCGCCGTCGTTTGAGCGCTGAATGATCTGGCCAAACCAGCCGCTGGTTTGCGAGGCGTAAATGCGATTGGGATCGGCAGGAGAGCCCTTCAGGTGGTAAATCTCCCAGCCTGTAAAGAACGGACCGCTCACCTCCCAGTTCTCGCGTTTGCCGTCTGAGGTAAGGATAAACGCGCCCTTGCGCGTGCCCGCCAGTACCCGTACTTTGCTCATAAAACCCTCCATTAGCAATTTTTCGCCGGCCCCTGCCGGCGCTTTCATGGCGATCCCTCTTTAGTCTGCACCTCGCGGGCTTAGTGACTTTCCGCACGTAATACAAAATGGCGTTGGCAAGCGCGCGGCTGCATTGCCTTACGACCCAGCGCCTTTGGTCAGCTTTTCGACCTCCGCTCGCAGGCGATCCTGCTGCTGCCTCAGCTCCGGTGTAAGCTCCTTCCCAAAGTCTTCGGCTTCAAATTCCGGACGCAATTCGAGCTCTGCGCCAGGACCAAACGGGCTGCGCTTAAGCCATTCAACGGCCTCTTGCAGCGACTTCACCTTCCAAATCCAGTAGCCCGCGACCAGTTCCTTGGTTTCGGCAAATGGCCCGTCGGTGACCACCGGCTTGCCGATTCCGGAAAATTGCACACGCGCGCCCTTCGAGCTTGGATGGAGCCCGCCGCCCGCAAGCATTACGCCGGCCTTTACCAGGTCCTCGTTGAATTTCCCCATGGCAGCAATGATTTCCGTGCCTGGCATCACGCCGGCCTCCGAATCCTTGTTTGCCTTCACAAAAACCATCACTCGCATCGTCGTCTCTCCTTTTTTCTTGATGTTGCAAATGGCTGCCTTCGCTTTGACTACAATCATCCTTTTCCGCCTCACCGATACGACGCACGGGGCACCGCCCAATCGACAACTGCGACAAATCTTTTGCGTGCGCCTGCCCCGCGGCACCGGCAACACAGAAAAGTTCCCCGGAAGCCGCACAAGCGCTGGTGTTGTTGAGCGCCCGCCTACTGAGGTTTGCAAAATAGGGTGACAACTCGCTACTGTAGCGCCGCCGTCCCGGCGGCTTTTGCCATGGCCGGCAGGATGCTGGCGCGACGAGTGCCCTGTCGCTGTATTATGCAATCCTCAGTAGGGCAATCGCCACTCGCCCTGAACCTGCAGAGGATTGGGATCGCGTTCACGCCAGCGGCGCCGCACTTCCGCCAGAATCCGCTGGCGGTTCGCCGCCATCACTTCGATCAAAGCGCAGGGCGCGGCAGTCTGCTCGTGGCGCGCGCCCCAGATCAGCAGCTCCAAAAGCACCGGCGCCAGGTCAATACCCTTTTCCGTAAGCCGGTAGCTCACGCTTCGCCCGTCTCCAGCCCCCGCCTCGACGGTGACGATGCCCGCCTCTTGCAGCTTGCGCAGGCGGTCCGCCAGAACGTTGGTGGCGATGCCTTCGCCGGAGCGCAGAAATTCCTTAAAAGTCCGGAAACCGCGCACCATCAGGTCGCGGACGATCAGCAGCGACCAGCGGTCTCCGAATATTTCCAGAGAGACGCTGACCGGGCAACCGGAGCGGTGCTTGAGCCTGATTTTGTCTGACAACGCGAGTACCCTACCAAAGTGACTTGCAAATTGCAAGCGATATGATTACATGATTTTTTGCCGGTTAAAATGCGGCAATTGGCTGATAGAATGACCCGTCTTGGTTTTGCTTCGATCGTGAACCGCGGCGGGACTGGCGCCGGGACAGGGTAGCAAGGCGCCAGGCGCATCCGCCAATCCTTATTTACGACAAGCAGATATGTTTGGGGCGCCTGGGTGAGGCAATATCGCCAACTGCCTTATCCCGCTCCAGGTGAGTACAACGCCATAGGAGGCAATCATGTCCACAATTTCAAGAAGGGGATTTATTAAAAACGCGGCAGCCGGCGCGGCCGCGGCGGGGATGGCATCGGCGGGGTTGCGGGAACTTCGCGCCAATCCGCTGGGCCTGCCCATTGGGTGCCAGACTTATCCGGTGCGGAAAATGATCGCCCAGGATTTTCCCGGCACCATCAAGCAGCTTGCGGCAGCCGGATTCCAAAGCATTGAGCTGTGCTCGCCGGAGGGATATGCGGATGCCGGCTTCGCGCCGGTGGGCAAATACTCCGGGGCGGAGCTGCGGCGCCTGTTCAGCGGGATCGGCGTCACCTGCATCAGCTCGCATTTCGTCATGCAGGAACTGCGCAAGGATCTGGCGGGCCGGATTGCCTGGGCCAAGAGCGTAGGCCTGACGCAGATGATGACGCCCACCCTGGAAGGGCCGATGCATCCTACCCTGGAGGACGTTAAGCGGGCGGCGGAGGAATACAACCGCATGGGCGAACAGGTGGCCAGGGCGGGCATCCAGCTTGGCTTGCATAACGAAGGCTTTGAACTGACCAAAGTCGACGGCAAGCGGACCTACGATGTGCTGATCGGCCTGCTGGATCCAAAGTTGGTTAAACTCCAGTTCCAGGTTTCCACCATCAGCGAAGGGTATGACGCCGCTGAGTACTTTATGAAGTATCCGGGCCGGTTTATTTCCATGCACGTGCAGGGCTGGTCCGCGCAAAAGCACGCCATTGCCGCGGTGGGGAAAGACAGCCTGAACTGGAAGCGGATTTTTACCGCCGCCAAAACCGGCGGCCTGAAGAATTATTTTGTGGAGATGAACCTGGAACTGATGAAGGAAAGCGTGCCTTACCTTCGCGCCTTGCAGGTGTAACGTTTATACACGGGGTGCGGCGCACCTTTCAGACAGGGCGCCGCATCTCTACTGCCTGGGGGCGTTCAGCTTTTGCAGGGTATCGCCCACTTTTTTCATCTCCTCGCCGTAGCCGGCCCAGTCGCCCTGGCGCAGCAACTGCTGGGCGCGCTGAAAGTGCTGCTCCGCTTCGCGAATCATCTGTTGCCGGCCTTCGTTTGCGCCGGCGGGCGTAGCGGCCGCTCCGGTTGCGGGCGCTGCTCCTGGCGCTTGCTGGGTCTGGGCCGCCTCGCCACTGGAGCCGAAGATACGGTCGAGCGCAGCCTCAAGCGATGTTTCCATCACCACGTGATCGGAGTAGGCCACAATCACGCGCTTTAACTGCGGCAATCCACCGCCGGCCTGCGCCGCCAGGTACAAAGGCTCAACGTAGAGCACAGAATTGCGCACCGGCACCACCAGCAGAGTGCCGCGGATCACGGTTGAACCGCCCTGGTTCCAGAGGGTGAGCTGCTGCGAAATGGCAGGGTCCTGATCGATGCGCGATTCGATCTGCTGCGGCCCGTACACCAGCTTCTGTTTCGGGAAATTGAACACCAGCACCTTGCCATAATCCGGACCGTCGCAGCGCGCCGCCATCCAGGCGATCATGTTCTGCTTGCGCGCCGGAGTAAACGGCACCATCAGAATGAACTCCTCCTGCTTGCCCACTTCCGCCAGCTTCATGATGGTGTAGTAAGGCGCCATGGGTGCCAGCCCGTTGCCGCCGCTGGCGCTTTGAGCCACACGCCATAAATCCTCTTTGCTATAGAACACGCGCGGGTCCGTCATGTGGAAGGTGGCGTATTGCGCCGCCTGAATGGAGAAGAATTCCAGAGGATAGCGGATGTGAGCGCGCAAGTCCCGCGGCATCTGGCTGAGCGGAGAAAAAACCCCCGGAAAGATGCGGGCGTACGTCTGGATAAGCGGGTCGGAGGGATCGCTGACGTAGTAGCGCACGGAGCCGTCGTAGGCGTTTACCGTCACCTTGACGGAGTTGCGGATGTAATTGCCCATATTCTCGGTGGGGTTGGAATAGGGATATTGGTCGGAGGTGGTGTAGGCGTCCAGCATCCAGTAAAGCGAGCCGTCATCGGCAATCACCAGGTAGGCGTCGTGGTCAAAACGCAGGAAAGGCGCCAGGCGGCTTGCGGCATCAAGAATCTGGCGGTGGATCATGATGCGGCTTGAGGATTGAATGTCGCTGGAAAGAATAATGTTGATTTCTCCGTAGCGGAGGGTAAAAAGCAGGCGCCGCCAGAAGCCGCCCACGGTGATGCCGCCGGAACCCTGGTAGGTGGTGTAGACGTTCTGGTCGCCGGAAGGGTAATCAAATTCCTGGGCGCGGGTGCGCACAAAAACGTAGCGGTTTGCCAGCTCGCCGTAATAAATCTCCGGGCGTGTAATATGCAGCGGTCCGGTGGAAACGGGAGGAATGTTTTTGACAAACAGCACCGGCAGGCCGTCGGGCGTGGATTCGTTCACCGGCCCCACCACGGCGCCGAAGCCGTGCGTGTAGGTGAGATGTTCGTTGATCCAGTTGCGGCTGGGCAGATTTTGGGTGGAAAGTTCACGCGCGGAAAGCGATACCTGGCGATAGGTGTTATCAATCCAGTAGCGGTCGTTATCCACGTGCACAAAATCGTAGTAAGTGCGGATTTCCTGGAGCTGTGAGAAGGTGGTGCTGAGCGGTTTGTGGTCCCACAGGCGGATGTTGCGCATTGTGGGAGCATTTTCCTGAATGGTGGAGGCGGTCAGGTCTTCAACGTCGGAAAACTGCCGCTCGTCAAAGCGGTCAAGGGCGTAGGCCTTGCGCGTGAATTCAATGGCGCGGGCGATGTAAGGGCGCTCCTTGTCAATCTCGTTGGGAGTCACGACGTATTGCTGCACAATGGCGGGGTAAATGGCGCCACCCACAATGGCAACCGCCACCAGGGCCAAACCGCTCAGCAGTGGGGCGCGCAAGCTGCCGCTGCGCGCGTTCGCCGCCAGCGCCAACGCGGTAATCACGCACAGGGCCAGCAGGATCCACAGCACGGGCAGGGTGGCATGTACGTCCGTATAGCCGGCGCCATAAAGCAGGCCGCGAGGCGAGTAGAGCAGGTCAAACATGGCCAGGCGGGCGCGGTAAGCGAACAGCAGGAAGACGAGGGCTCCGAGCGCCATCAGATGCCCGCGCGCGCCACGCGCCACGGAAGCGCCCTGCGGCGTAATCCACACCCCGCCTTCCAGCAGAAACATCATGACCGCGCCGGCAATGCTGGCCAGCAGCGTGACCAGCGCCAGATGATAGAGAAACCAGATGAAGGGCAACTGGAACAGGTAGAACCTGAGTCCTATATGGAACAAAGGATCGGGCTGCGGGATAGGAACGCCGTGCCTCGCCATCAGATAATCCATGCCGTGCGTCGAGGCCCAGTCGCCCACCATGTACGCCAGGAATAGAAGCCCCAGCCAGACCAGGCCGCGCAGAAGGTTGGTGAAGCGGTCAAGGGCGGGGAACTCGATGGTTTGCCGGGTGACCTTGTAACCGAAGTTGTGGGCAATGCGGCGAGCCAGCAATAAGTTGAAGCCGACTCCGACAATAAAGAAGAGGCTGGCCGCGCCGCTGACGCCCAGGCGAGCCTGCAGCAACGTCAGATAAACCGAGGCAAAGCCCATCTGCTTGAACCAGAGCCAATCGACCAGCAGCGTGATGCCGCCGGAAAAAAGAGGGCCAAAGAAGAGGATGAAAATTACCAGGGCCATTACCAGGCGGGCTATCCGTTCGTTGCGCATAGAATTCTCCGCCGGTATATTCACACATGCGAAGGTGCATGTCAAAAAGCGTTTTTCGCAGGGACTTAGCTCAGGATGAGGCAAAACATTCGCGCAGGGGCCGGGCAACAGGCAGCGATTGGACCGTGCGGTTTGGCGGCGATTTTGAATTCTTAGCGGCTCCTGAACGGAAACAAGCATGAACGGCAAACCCAAACTGTGCTGATATGGACGGGCATGGAATGCTTTTCGGCGGCCTGGCAGGCGACAGCAGCCAACCCGCAAGGGTAGTGGATTTTGCTTGGCCAAGGCGGGCTAAACATGTTACGTTGATAGAGATATAGATAAGGAATTAACAAGTACGAGGAGATTGGCGGATGCCGTTGACCCAGGATAAGAAGACCACCCTGATTGAAAGCTATCGAGTTCACTCAAAAGATACTGGCTCACCTGAAGTGCAAGTGGCTCTTTTAAGCGAGCGCATTTCTTACCTGACCGAGCATTTTCGGACCCACAACAAGGATCACGCTTCACGGCGTGGCCTGTTGGTAATGGTGGGTAAACGCAAGCGTCTTCTTGAGTACCTCAAGAGGCACAATCCAGGGAGCTACAAGCAGGTGATTGACCGTTTGGGCATTCGCAAGTAACCGGTTGGAACCCGACTTTAACAAAGGTTTAGATCCTGAATCAGGCCGAATGCCCGCAAGGGCGTTTGCGCGGGCGCTTAGCCGCAAAGTCAATAAGCTGGTTCTTCTCACGCCGGCCGCTTCCACGAGCTTTACGCCACCCTCGGCGGGCACGCAACCCGCAATTTCATCATGACGATTACGAAGGATGCCGGGAGGGTTTGGCCCGGTCTCGATCATTCCCATACCCAAACAACAACACTACCGCAGACGGCACAACTTCAACAGCAGGACCCGGCACTTGTGCGCGCCACGGAGATTGTTTTAACCGACGTGTGCGCGAAGCGGCGCCTGGAGGTTTTCCCGGCAGCCGGTCTAACGTTTAGAGCGTGGAGGAGATAATAAAAATGGAACAGAAAGTTAGCGTCCCCCTGGGGGGAAGCACATTAAGCATAGAATGCGGCAAACTGGCCAAGCAGGCCAACGGCTCCGCAATGGTGCGCTACGGCGATACGGTGGTATTGGCCACGGCCTGCACGGCGCAGCCGCGTGAAGGCATCGACTTTTTCCCCTTGACGGTCGATTACCGCGAGTACAACTATGCCGCGGGAAAGATTCCCGGCGGCTTCTTTAAGCGCGAGGGGCGTCCCACAGAAAAAGAAATATTGACCAGCCGGCAGATTGACCGTCCCGTCCGCCCGCTTTTTCCCGAGGGCTTCAAGGACGAGACTCAGGTGATCGCCATGGTGCTTTCGGCGGATTCCGAGTACAACCCGGACGTGATCGGCGTGGTGGCCGGCGCGGCGGCGCTTTACCTTTCCGATATTCCGTTCTTTAACCCTGTGGCTGCCGTGCGCGTTGGGCTGGTGGAAGGAAAGCTGATCACCAACCCCACTTACAACGAACTGAAAGCCAGCGTGCTGAACCTGGTGGTGGCGGGCACCGAGGAAGCCATCGTCATGGTTGAAGCCGGCGCCAAGGGCGTATCTGAAGAGACCATTCTTGACGCCATCGCCCACGCTCATCAGGAGATTCAAAAGATTGTGCAGTTGCAGAAGGAGATGTTTGCCAGGCTGGGCATCCAGAAGCGGCAGTTCACTGCGCCTGAGCACGACCAGACGGTGTACGCCGAGGTTAAGAAGCAATACGCCGATTTGCTGGAAGCGGCCATGGACACCTCAAACACCTCCAAGCTGGAGAGTGAGCGCAAGATCGAGGAGATGAAGAAGCAGTTGCTCGATGCGATTCCGGCTGAGGAAGAGGTAAAGCGGGCCGAATCCGCGCGGGCTTTTGACACGCTGTACGAGCGGCTATTCCGCGCTGGCGTGCTGGAAAAACATCAGCGGCCTGATCGGCGGGCTTTTGACCAGGTGCGCCCCATTTCTGTTGAGGTGGGTCTGCTGCCGCGCACTCACGGCTCCGCCCTGTTCACGCGAGGCGAGACGCAGGCGCTGGTTACGGCCACGCTGGGCACGGCGGAAGATATGCAGCGGCTGGACGTGCTGGAAGGTGAATCGTTCAAGCGCTTCATGCTGCACTACAACTTTCCTCCCTTCAGCGTGGGTGAGGTGGGCTTTCTACGCGGTCCGGGACGCCGTGAGATTGGGCACGGCAACCTGGCGGAGCGCGCCTTGGGGGGCGTGGTTCCGGGCGAGGAGACGTTCCCCTACACGCTGCGTGTGGTTTCAGACATTTTGGAGTCCAACGGATCTTCATCCATGGCCACGGTCTGCGGTGGCTGCCTGGCCATGATGGACGCCGGCGTTCCGATTGCGGCCCCTGTGGCGGGCATCGCCATGGGACTGGTGAAGGAAGGGGACAAGTACGCGATTCTTACCGATATCGCCGGGGCCGAGGACCATTACGGAGATATGGACTTCAAAGTTGCCGGAACGCGCGAAGGCATCACGGCGCTGCAAATGGACATCAAGATTGGCGGCATCACTTCCCAGATCATGGCTGAGGCCATGACCCAGGCCAAGGCCGGCCGTCTGCACGTGCTGGGCAAGATGCTGGAGGCCCTGCCCGAATCGCGCACCAAGATTTCCGCTTACGCGCCGCGCATTTTTACGATGCGCATCAATCCCTCCAAGATTGGTGAGCTGATTGGCCCGGGTGGCAAGACCATCCGCGGCATCATCGAGCAGACCGGCGTTAAGATCGACGTTGAAGACGACGGCCGCGTCAACATTGCCGCGACGGAGCAAACCGCCGCCGACAAAGCGCTGAAGATGGTGAAAGACCTGATGGCGGAAGCGGAGATGGGCAAGACCTATCTGGGCAAAGTAGTACGTTTGGCGGATTTCGGGGCCTTTGTTGAGATTTTCCCGGGCACCGATGGCCTGCTCCACATCAGCGAAGTAGCCGAGCACCGCATTCAGGATATCCGCAAGGAGCTGAAAGAAGGCGACCAGTTGCTGGTGAAGGTGATCGCTATTGAAGGGAACAAGATTCGGCTAAGCCGCAAGGCGGTGCTGCGCGACCAGCGCCAGAAGGCCGGAGCTCCCGCGCACGAGTAAGGCCGCGGAGCTTAACTACCGTTGAACGTCTGCAACCCATCCGGCGGCGCCAACCTGCGACGGCTGGCGCCGCCCAACTTCCATCATCCTCTGGCATAATCAGACAATGCGATGGAACCTGCCCTCGCCACGGACGGTGCAAGCCGCTCAACTCGCCGCTGAGCTGCAAATCCCTGAAATTGCCGCCCACTTACTGCTGCGGCGCGGAATTGAAAATCCGCAGGCGGCAGTTCGCTTTCTAAATCCATCCCTGGACCAGCTTCATAATCCGTTCCAGATGACGGGAATGGATTCAGCCGTGGGGCGGTTGCAAAGTGCGCTTTTGCAGCGCGAAAAAATCCTGATTTATGGCGACTATGACGTGGATGGCATGATGTCTGTCGTCATCCTGCTGACCGCGTTGCGAGCCATGGGCGCCCAGGTTGAGGCGCACGTGCCCGACCGTTTTGCCGAAGGCTACGGCATGCGCCCGAACATTATTGAACGGGCCGCCAGCCAGGGATTCAAGCTGGTGATCAGCGTGGATACCGGCGTGCGAGAGCACGAGGCGCTGGGCAAGGCGCGCGAACTGGGCCTGGATTGCATTGTGACTGACCACCACTTGCCCGGTGCAGAACTGCCTCCCGCCGCAGCCATCCTGAACCCCCACCGCCGTGATTGCCAATATCCCGATAAGAACCTGTGCGGCTCAGGCGTGGCCCTGAAGCTGGTGCAGGCTTTATACGGCGACCGGATGAGCGAGGCACTGCTTCGCTCTTACCTGAAAGTGGCCGCGATCGGCACCATTGCCGATGTTGTGCCGCTTACCGGAGAAAATCGGATCATTGCGCACTTTGGACTTGAGGGACTGACGGCGACAGCGGCCTTAAACGCCATGCCTGCCGCAAAGCGCAACGGATTGGGCGCGCTGATTGAGGCGGCGGGCCTGCAAGGCAAACCGATTCGCGCCGGGACGGTCGGCTATCAACTGGCGCCGCGTCTGAACGCGGCGGGGCGCATGGAACACGCCCGCCAGGTGGTGGATTTGTTTACCAGCCACTCGAACGGCCAGGCAAAAGAAACCGCGCAAAACCTGGAACGCCTTAATCGCGAACGCCAGCAGACTGAGGACGCCATCCTGCAGAAAATTCAGGAACAGGCGGAGCTGTCTGCCCAGGATTTCAGCCGCTACTCCCTGGTGGTGGCGGGCGACGGCTGGCATCGGGGAGTGATCGGCATTGTCGCACAGCGTTTGGCCGAGCGGTTTTGGAGGCCGGCGTTAGTGGTCAGCGTTGAAGCCGGGGTCGGACTTGGCTCAGGACGATCGATACCCGGGTTCCATTTGCTGGACGCCTTGGACTCCTGCCGCGAATTGTTTGAACGCTATGGCGGCCACGCCAAGGCAGTGGGTTTCACAATACCGGCAGTTCGCATTCCGGAACTGGAAGCGCGGCTGGAGGCGTATGCCCGCGCCCAGCTTACACAAGAGGACCTTATCGCCGTTCTTGGCGTTGACGCGCAGGCTTCGCTGCCCCAGCTTGATGAACCCCTGCTCGATATTCTGAACCGCTTTGAACCCTGTGGTTGCGCCAACCCAACGCCGGTTCTTAGCGCGACGGCAACGGTGGCCTTAGCCCCCCGCGTACTCAAGGAAAAGCATCTAAAGGTCAGGCTGCAGTCTCAAGGGCGCGGTTTGGATGCGCTGGGGTGGGGCATGGCGGGCCGCAGCCTGCAGTTGCAAGCAGGGCAGACGCTGGAGTTTGCCTTCAACCTTCAGGCAAACGAGTTTCAGGGCGCTCGAAACCTGCAGATGATTTTGAGGGATTGGAGACCGCGCTGCTTGCGGTAACCGGGCCAAAATGAAAGTAAAAATTCCAGGTCCGTTGCAAAACCCCGGAAGCGCCAGGCGCTTGCTGGCTGTTGCTTTGCTGGTTGCAGGCGCGATTACACTGGCGGCCAGCGGGGTTGCGTTCCTGATCCGCCGCGGTCGCCCGGAGCGCGCGGAGCGTACGCCGCCGCCGCTGCCTGTGAACGTAAACCAGCAGCTTTCGGGTTACACCTTTACCCGATCGGAGGGCGGCCAGAGGATCTTTACCATCCACGCGGCACGCACCCTGTCTTACAAAACCGGTGGTGCAACGGTGCTGCAGGATGTGGAAGTAGAAGTGTATGGCGCCGCCGGAACCCGCCGCGACCTGATTCGGACTCAGCAATGCGACTACAACACAAGTTCAGGAGGGCTGGAATGCGCCGGTAAGGTATCCATTGAATTGCGGTCGGTTGGAGAAATGCAGCCCAGCGCCGATGTGCGCCAGAAGCAGCCTCTGTTTGTTGAAACCGAGGGCATAGCCTACCACCCCAAACAGCAGATCGCGGAAAGCAGCAAAGGCGTCAGCTTCCGGTTTGGACCCGCAACCGGAAAAGCCGTGGGCATGCTTTACCACACCGATGGGGGAGACGTGGAGCTTGAGCGCGATGTGGAATTGCAAATGCCCGCGCCTGCCAACATGACTCCCAACGATCCTATAAACTTACACGCAGACCGGCTGGTTTACAACAAAGAGGCCTCGACCGTAACCTTGTCCCCCCCGGTTGCCATCGTGCAGGGCAACCGCACTCTTCACTCCGGCATAACTGAATTGCTGCTGGACGACAAGGAGCGGCTCACTCAGGCTCACTTTGCCGGTCCCGTGCAAGGTTCAACCCTTAGCTCAGATGGGACAATTACCGGGACTGCCGATAATCTGGAAGGGAACTTCGATCCCGCATCGGGTGAGATCTCAAGGTTGGTGGCGCAAGGCCAGGTGAATATTGAGTCCGCCGGTTCTCAAGGGTCAGGAGCAAGGCGGCTGAAAGCCGATCAGGTGGAACTACATTTCAGTGGCTCACCGGCTCATCCCCGGCATGGCGAGGCAGGCGGTCATGTGCGGCTGACTCTGCAGCAGGATTCGACGAACAAGCGCGACATTCGCGGCGCCGGGTCTCAAGAAGGCACCAAGGTGCTGACGGCGGATAAAGTGGATTTCTCGATGCGGAAAGAAGGAAGTCTGGAGGAGGCGCACACCGTTGGTCCGGGCAGAATGATGCTTTTTCCGGCAGTGGCGAAGACCGGCTGGCGGGAAGTAAGGGCTGGAGGGTTTCAGATGTCCTTTGACCGGCGCAGCCAGTTGCGTCGCCTGCGCGGCCTGGCGCCAACTCGCATCGCCTTGCATTCGCCTGCCACCTCGGGTCAGGCTTCCCCAGTGCAGCAAAGCGACGCGGAGCTGCTTGAGGCTGAAGTTGATCCCAATACCCAGCAGATTGACACCATTACCCAGAGCGGCGGCGTGCACATCCAGAACGGCGACGAATTTGCAACCGGGGCCAAGGCGGTTTATCGCGCTTCCCTTCAGCAGGTGGAGCTAACCGGCCGGCCTGTGGCGTGGAATCCTGATTCCCGCATCCGCGCAGACCGCCTGCGGGTGCTGTTAAATAACAATGAAGCGCAAGGCTGGGGACACGTGGAGTGCACGCATTTTTTGACGGCAAGCGGCAAAGCCCAGTCCGCGGGAGCCAAGAGCAATGATAAGGGAGCGACGAACGACCCGGCCAATGCAGATTCAGTGCACGTGCTGGCCGACCAGGTGACTGCCCTGCGGCAGGATAACGTGGCGCACTTCCTGGGTCACGTGCAAGCGTGGTACCACGCCAATGTGATTGAAAGCGAATTGTTGAACGTGAACGGCGCCACCCGCCGCCTGGACTCACCCGGGCCTGTAACTACTTCTTTGGTAGAGACTTCCATGCTTGCGCCGGGATCCGGGCCGAACGCTTTGAAGCAGAAGGCGCCCCCTCAACCGGTGGTCATCCGGGCCGACCGCCTGGAGTATCAGGACGCGCAGCGAATTGCTGTTTACGACGGGCACGTGCGGGCCAACTCGAGCGACGCCGTTCTTACCGCCAGCAAAATGACTGTTTATTTTTCGCCCGCTTCCAACTCCGCGCAGGAGCAGGTGGAGCGGCTGGTTGCCCAGGGACAGGTGAAGGTAACCCAGCCCGGTCGGGTGGTTCAGGGTGAACGTGCCGATTATCAAGTTGCTGAAGGGAAGGTTGTAATGACCGGCGGTCCACCGTCAGTTTATGATGAGCAACAAGGCTTCACAACGGGCCAAAGTTTGACTTTTTTTATGCAGGGTGCTAGCCTTTTTGTCGATGGAGGGAAAAAACTCCAAACCCTATCCAAGCGCCAGATCGCGCGGCATTGAGACATGCAAATCCTCTCGACAGTCGATCTTACCAAGTCCTACAAAAGGCGCAAAGTCGTTGATGGCATTAGCCTAAAGATCGCTCAGAACGAGGTGGTGGGGCTGCTGGGGCCGAACGGGTCCGGGAAAACTACTACCTTTTATATTATTTCTGGATTAGTAACTCCTGATGCCGGACAGGTGCTGCTGGACGGTGTGGATATTTCCGCGTTTCCCACCTACCTGCGAGCGCGGAATGGAATAAGTTATCTGCCTCAGGAACCTTCTATTTTCCGCAAGCTTACCGTCGAAGAGAATATTATGGCCGTGCTGGAAACAATTCCGCTTTCGGCCCATCAAAGGAGAGAGAGGCTTGAGGAGTTGATTGAAGATTTGGGACTGCAAAGGGTAAGGCGCAGCTTTGGCTATATGCTTTCCGGAGGCGAACGGCGGCGCGTGGAAGTGGCCCGGGCGCTGGTGATTTCACCCTCGTTCGTCTTGCTCGACGAACCTTTTTCAGGCATTGACCCTTTGGCAGTATTGGACATCCAGAAAATCATTCTGCAGTTGAAGGCCTCAGGAATTGGCGTGCTGCTTACCGATCACAATGTGCGTGAAACACTGCAGGTAACGGATCGGGCGTACATCATAAGCAGTGGGCGCATCTTTCGCACCGGAACGCCGGAGGAACTGGGCAACGACGCAGAGGTGAAAAAAATCTATTTGGGTGACAATTTCAGGTTAGCAATCTGATGAACAGAGCGGAGCCCAGGATCGGGCTGACACTTAAGGTTGCTCAGAAACAGATCCTTACCCCCGGGCTGGTTCAGATGGTGTCGGTACTGGCCCTGAACCAGCTTGAACTGAGAGACATGATCAACCAGGAACTGGTGGCAAACCCGGTTCTGGAGGAGATGAGTCTTGAGGTTCCCACGGTCGGCGGAGCGCAGGGGGCGGTTGAGCCTGCGCCGATGACCTCACCGAACGGCGACGCGCCGGCCGATGCCAAGGCGGATTCGTTTCAGGAAGTTGACTACGGCTCGTTCTTCCGCGATTATCTCGACCCGGGTTTTCGCTCTCCGGCCGCGGAGGATATTGAACGTCCCTCCTACGAGAATTTCCTTTCCAAGCCCTCTTCACTTTCCGATCACCTGCAGTGGCAGGTGAATTTGTCCGTCGCCCCAGACAAGGTGCGCGACGCCGCCTATTCGATTATTGGGAATTTGAATGAGGACGGTTACCTGACCACCGGTCTTGAAGAAGTGGCGGAATCGGGCGGACATGAGCTGAAAGATGTGGAAGAGGCTCTCAAACTGGTGCAGATGCTGGATCCGCCCGGAATTGGCGCCCGCGACCTGCGCGAGTGCCTGCTGCTGCAGGTCCGCATGACCGACATGGAGAATCCGCTGGTCGAGCAGGTTATTTCCGGCTATTTGAACAAGCTCGAAAGCCGCCAGTATCGCGAGATTGCGGGCGCGCTTGGCTGTACCGTGGCGGATGTGGAAACGGTTCTGGAACTGATCCGCAAGCTGGACCCCCGGCCCGGCCAGCGTTATAACAATACCGAGCCGCGCCTGATTGTGCCGGATCTGGCCTTTGTAAAAACCAGCGACGGCTATCGCGTGGATATGAACGACGACGGCATGCCGCAATTGCGACTGAACCGCGAGTACCGGCGGCTGCTGAGCGATGGCGGGCAGGAGCGCGACGTTCGTAATTATGTAAAGGAACGCTTTGCCTCCGCCATTCAATTAATCAAGAATATTGAGCAGCGCCGGCAGACCATTTTGCGGGTCTGCGACGTGATTATCCGCCGTCAGAGAGAATTTCTGGACCGTGGAATGGACTATTTGCGGCCGATGATGATCAAGGAGGTGGCGGAAGAGATCGGGGTGCATCCTTCCACTGTTAGCCGCGCGGTAGCCAACAAATATGCTCACACGCCCCAGGGCGTTCACGAATTGCGCTTCTTTTTCTCGGAGGCCGTGCAAGGGCCTTCGGGTGGCTCAGTTTCACTTATCAACCTGAAACGGACGGTTTCCAAGATGATTGAGGATGAGGATGCCGCTCATCCCTTGACCGATGACCAGATCACACGGCGGCTGCGAGATACGGGAATTTTTGTCACCCGCCGTACCGTGGCAAAGTACCGCGAGGATATGAGAATCCCCAGCACTCACCAGCGCCGTAGAAAATCCTGAATCGCGTCGAACTGCTGCAGGACCCGTTGCGCGAGGAGGTTAAACCATGCGGATTGAATACACAGGCAGGCAGCTGGAAATAACTCCTGATTTGAAAGGCTACGCTGAGGAACGCGCCCGCAAAATTGACCGCGTTTTGCGGAACCATTGCAACATGCACGTCATTCTGGCGGCCGAAAAACACCGGCGCATTGCAGAAATAACCTTGAAATGGCGCGATCACACCCTGATCGGCATGGAGGAAACCGGCGACGCGCGCAGCTCGTTGAATGGCGCTCTCGATAAACTGGAGCGTCAGGCTGTGCGGCTGCTGGCCAAGGTACGAGCCAGAAAACGGCGCCACCCGCCCACCTCGGCCATTCTGTTGAACATTATTCAGGCTGAGGACAATAACGGCTTACAACCCCGCAATGTACTTGAAACCGAGCGCATTGCCATCAAGCCGCTTTCGGTTGATGAGGCGCTGGAATCCCTTGAAGCTTCGCCCAACGGCATGGTGGTTTTCCGGAATCAGGAAACAGAAAGGGTAAACATTATCTATCAGCGCCGTGACGGCAAGCTGGCGTTGATTGAACCCGAATCATAGGATTCCTTAAACTGATCTGCTGTTCACCGTGACTTGCACCGGCTTTCTTTGCGATGAAGAGCCAATCCGAACGCAAGCCTGCCAAGCAGTTTGTATTGATCACCGGATTGAGCGGCTCCGGCAAGGGGTCGGTGCTCAAGGCCTTTGAAGACTTGGGTTTTTATTGCGTCGACAACCTTCCCGTTGACCTGATTCCCAAGTTCGCGGAATTGTGCCGCCAGCCCGGCGGTCATATCGACCGCGCTGCCGTAGTGGCCGATATTCGCGAGGGCGAACAAATCTCCCGGCTTCCCGCCATCTATAACGAGCTCGCCCGGAAGCACCCAAAGCCATCACTCGTTTTCCTGGAAGCCTCCGATGCCGCCCTGATCCGCCGGTTTGAGGAGACCCGCCGCCCTCACCCTTTGGGACGCCACCTGCCGGTAAAGGAGGGCATCCGCCTGGAACGCACTCTGCTCAAACCCATGCGCCAGCTTGCCGACGCCGCCATTTCCACCACACGCATGAATGTGCACGAACTGCGGGAATACATTCAGATGCGCTTTGGAAGTGAAAAAGTGCGGCGCTCCATGATGGTTTCACTGATCTCGTTTGGCTTCCGCTTTGGAGTGCCTTCCGACATCGATCTGGTCTTTGACGTTCGCTTCCTGCCCAACCCCAACTATGTTGCCAGCCTGAAGCATAAGAGCGGCAGGGATGCTAAAGTGAAGCGCTTTCTGCACCGTTACCCCCAAACCTCGGAATTCATGGATCGATTGATGAGTTTGCTGCTGTTCCTGATGCCGCAGTACATTCATGAGGGCAAAAGCTACTTGACCATCGGCATCGGCTGTACGGGAGGGCAGCACCGCTCCGTGGCGCTGGCCGAAGAAGTGAAAAAGATTCTGGAAGACGAAGGCTATCAAACGCGCCTGGTGCATCGGGACATTGCCCGCAGCAGTTGAACGAGCCACGGTTGACCATTCCGGCAACTTTGCACGCTGGCCCTGCGGGCGGATGTCTGGGGAGCAATTGTGGTTGATGGATTAGCCCCAATGGGGCATAATTATGAAGATGCAGACGGTCGTGGAGACACGCCGCTTCGCTGCGCGCGCCGAGAAACTGCCGTCCGAGAACGAGCGAAGTGAACTTATCGATTTCCTCGCAAATGATCCCCTGCGGGGTGACACTCTGGCCGGCACTGGGGGGCATTCGCAAAGTTCGATTTGCCAGGAGCGGCAGAGGCAAAAGCGCTGGTGTGCGTGTGATCTATTACTATTACAATGCCGAACGGCCCATCTACCTGCTTGAGATCTTCGGGAAGAACGAAAAGGCCAATCTCACGTTGGCGGAACGAAATGCTCTGGCCAAGGTTGTGAATGAGATCAAACAGCAGTTTCAGAGGAGAATAACATGAGTAAGCGAGCCTTTGAGGGAATCCTGCAGGGTCTGGAGGAGGCTCTTGCCCATGCCAGCGGAGATAGGTCTGCCGCCAGGCGGGTGGTCCGTGTCACCGTGAAACCGGCGGACATCAAAACCGCCCGTAAGAGGGTTGGACTGAGCCGCGACGCCTTTGCCCGCGCCTTTGGGCTGAGTCCGGCAACGCTGCGTAAATGGGAAAATGGCGAGCGCGAGCCCACGGGCGCAGCTCGCATCCTTTTAACCATCATCAGCCGCGAGCCTGAAGCTGCCCTCCGCGCCATCCGATAACGAGCGCATCTCCAAGGTCGTAGGTGTTTTGTGGTTCTGCGGCTTGGGGCGTGGCCGGGCAAAAGACCGCCGAGTTTCTGCAACACCAAACCCTGCCCTGCCCCCCATCCACGGGGCTGTTGGCTCCAGGCAATTGCCGATAACAGATAGTTTGACCGCGCTCCTGCGCGGGCGTAAGGCGCTTCTACTGGTAGGCCGTTTACCGTCAAAGCGCGCGGCTTGGAAGGATCCTCGACGATCACCTGAACCCTTTGCGATTACGCAGGGCTGAGACTGAGACGCGATTCACGACAAGTCGAGAAGCAACCGCTATCCCGCACTTGATGCGTTATAATCTGCCCATCGGCGATGAACCCCAAAAGCGATAACCCGCGCCCTTCCGACTGGCTTTCAGCAGATAGGCCGATTGAAACCCGCCAAGAGGACCTGCTCGGTCGTTCCGGTTTTTCCAAGGCACTCGCTGACGCGATTCGCGTATGGTCAGGCCGAGAAAGCCTTGTTCTTGCATTATATGGCGCGTGGGGTAGCGGGAAATCCTCCATCAAGAATATGGTCATCGATTTCCTTCACTCGGACTCCCCCGAGATTCTAACACTCGACTTCAATCCGTGGCAGCTTGCAAGCCGACCGACACTAAGCGAAGCATTCTTCGACGAACTTGGCGTTGCGCTCGGGAAAGGAGATCTAGGATCAAATCGCTTGAGGAGATCTGTTCTGGCCCGATTCAAGCGCTGGGCTCACCGTTTGCAGGGTGGCCGGGACCTGGTTCAAGCGATTCGCATTCTGTTTGGCGTCGTTCTCGTCCTTCTCGGAGTCGCGACCCTCGGTATTGCTTGGATGCACTCGTTGGTGATCGAGATCATTCTTGGATTCCTACTTCTTCTTGGTGGAGTCTTTGCGCTTGTTTCCAAGTTTATCGACGGAGCAATAAAGATCTTAGAGGCAGGGACAGAGGTCGGAACGAAGACTATCAGCGAGGTTAAAACAGATATTGCGGCGGACCTGAGGAAGCTAAAGGCGCCCATTCTGGTGGTACTCGATGATCTCGACCGCCTAACGCCCCGAGAAATCCTTGAAGTTTTTCAGTTGATCAAGGCGAATGGCGATTTTCCTAACGTTATATACCTAGTCCTGTGCGAGCGCTCCGTTGTGGAGGACAACGTCGCGAAAGCAATCAATGTTTCGGGACGTGACTACCTGAAAAAAATCGTTCAGGTGGCGTTCGACGTGCCCATGATTGATGTTTCATGCGTCCACCGGGTGCTTTTACAACGCCTAAATTTGTTGCTGTCGCCCGAAGCCATCACATCACGGTTTTCGAAGAACCGATGGGCCAACGTGTTCCTGTCCGGGCTCCGCCCGTATTTTGCGACACTGCGAGACGTCAATCGATTTATGTCCACCCTGGCGTTCCACTTCTCCTCTTTCTATGCCGATGGTGCATTCGAGGTTAATCCCATTGACTTGATCGTGCTCGAAGCGATTCGCCTGTACGAGCCAGACGCCTACAGGGCGTTACAACCTAACAGAGACCTATTGACAACCAGCAGCCGATCAGAGAAGCCGTTAGCCGAAAAAGCCGCGAAGGCGGTGACCTCCATCATCGAAATGGGCTCTGAGGATCGCAGGGATCAGCTCAGAGAACTGGTGAAACACCTCTTTCCTACCATAGAGTGGGCGCTTGGCGGATCGCAGTACGCGGACGAATTTGGGGAACTGTGGTATCGCGACTTGCGTGTTTGCTCCAAAAAAGTCTTCGACCGGTATTTTCGTTTAGCGCTCTCCGAGGATGAACTATCCCAGGCACTCATCCAGAGTTTACTTGATGCGCGGGGGGATCGCGAACGGTTACGGTCAGAACTGGAAACTCTGAATTCCAGAGGACTTCTAAACAGTGCGTTAGAAGAGCTAGCAATAGACCAGGATGCGATCGAGCCTGGACAGGTCGAGGCATTTATTACGGCTATTTTCGATGTAGCTGACTTTCTTTCTGATGAAACGAGGGCCATGTTCGAGATTTCCCCGGAGTGGCGAGTCGGTCTTCTTGTTCGGAATGCACTCGAAAAATCGAGGGGCTCCGGTGACCGGTTGACTGCTCTCACTAACGCGATATCAAAAACTAAGGGCTTATACATGGCAGTCGAATTCGTGGCCCTCGTCGACGCTCCGCCTAGCGCAGATAGCGAGCCGCCTATGTTTTCGGCAGGTGAGCTTGCCCAAGCAAGGCTCGCAGCCTTACGCAAGATAGAGAGCGCCGCCGCTTCCGGCGCGCTTGCGGAACATCCTAAACTGGCCAACTTGCTCGCCCTGTGGCACAGATGGGGCGAGGACGGAGGCGCATCAAACTATATAGAATCGTTCATCAACACAGAAGTCGGTGTCCTGCAGCTCTTAAGGTCGCTGGTCGTGCGTTCCCTCCGTCAGGGGATGGGCGATTACGTCTCGACCGAACGATACTACATGCGCCGAAATGACGTTGAGGCTCTAGTATGCATGGATATGTTAGACGCGAAGGTTCAGGAGCTTCGGGTTGACGGGTTGGGCGAGGAAGATCGCCGCGCTGTTAACGCTTTCCAAAAAGCAATGGAGCGCCGGAGGACTGGGAAACCCGATGAAGGCCCGTTTGCGACCGACTGAGAATTCCCCAAACAACCAATTTCCGCAGACTGGTTCGAATGTCAGGTGGTTGACGAATTCGGGGTCCCAACTGAGGAACCTACATAAGGGAACACACACCGCGATGAGAAGCGTGCTGGCCGTAGTGGCGCCATGTACGTGCTTCGGTACGGACCATGGCCTGCACTGCAGCGTCCGCTTTGTTTTCAGATTCCGAATCCCCAACCTCTTGGCAGCCGGTGAAGGCTCGCAAACGAGGTAAAGTGGCCTTACCGGAGATGTAGCCCGGACAGCTCTGAAGCGGCTTACATTGAGATAAGTTCTCCCCCGTCGCCAAGTCGTTAGAGCAGCCTCAAAAACGTCCGTTTACGAGACCTTTACCAGCCCCTCGATTCGACCCCACAGGATAGTCGGCAACCTGTTTTCCATCGGCGTCTCGAAATCAATGTCCCAAAATTTGCGCCCCGTATCGAGTTTTTAGACGATCACCAACAGTTGGTTGAAAAACTCGTGCCGCCTGTTATTCCGAGGAGCTGCAAGCGGCGAGGAATCTCGTATTTGCTTGATTCCGCAAAAAGCAGATCCTTGCTGTGCTCAGGATGACATCCTCGGAAAGGTTTTCAACAAACCGCTGTGCGTACAAAATTCCGGAAAAGGCGCCGCGGCGCCACAACGCGCTGGCGGGCCGCAGCCGGGCTTTAACCCGCTCTTCTCTTTTTCCGTCGCATTGCGCGCGCCGCCCCTGATAAGATTCCGGATGGCTTGGCGGATTTCCAGCCGCCATCATCGATAGATAATCCACCCGCAAAGGGATTGCCTTGACCCGATTAGCACCCGAGTCCACACTGCGCCGCGAACTGGGGTTGGTGCAGGCGACATCACTGGCCATTACCGATATGGTGGGCATCGGGCCGTACATCACGATCCCGCTGCTGCTGGCCACCATGGGCGGACCGCAGGCGCTGATGGGGTGGCTGGTGGGCGCCGTGCTGGCATTTTGTGATGGACTGGTGTGGGCGGAACTGGGCGCCGCACTGCCCAAGGCCGGGGGCAGCTATAACTATCTGCGCGAGGCGTATGGCCCCACCCAGGCCGGCCGCTGGCTTTCCTTCCTGATGGTCTGGCAAATCATGTTTTCCGCGCCGCTCAGCGTGGCCAGCGGCAGCATTGGATTTGCCGATTACCTCCACTTTCTGATTCCGGGGCTTTCCGCGGTTGATGTGCGGGTGGTTGCCGCCGCCTTTCCTCTGGTTCTCGTTGGTCTGCTTTACCGGCGCATCGGCATCATCGGAAATATGTCGGTAATACTGGCGGGCGGCGTGGTGGTGGGCTGCCTGTGGATTATCGTGGCCGGCGCTCCGCACCTGAATGCCGCGCGTCTGCTCGATTTTCCGCCGGGCGCTTTCCATTTGAACTGGATCTTCTGGGCGGGTCTCGGGCACGCCACTTTGTATGCCCTTTACGACTTCTTCGGTTACTACAATGTCTGTTACCTGGCGGAGGAGATCCGTGATCCCGGGCGGGTTATTCCCCGGGCCATTATGTTTTCCATCGCCATTGTAGCGCTGCTTTACGTTCTGATGAGCGCCTCGTTCCTCAGCGTCATTCCCTGGCGCCAGGTGATGCAAAGCCACTTCATCGCCTCCGTCTACATCCAGACTCTGGAAGGCAGCGCCGCCGGCCGCGTAATGACCGTTCTGCTGCTCTGGATTGCTTTCTCATCCGTTTTTTCGCTGTTGCTGGGCTACTCGCGCATCCCGTATGCGGCCGCAATCGACGGCAATTTCTTTGCCATCTTCGGCCGCCTCCATCCCAAAGGCCGCTTCCCTTACGTCGCCTTAATCGCGCTGGGCCTGGTGGCTTCTCTGTTCAGCATGGGCAAGCTGAGCCAGGTGATCGGCAGCCTGATTGCCACCCGCGTACTTATCCAGTATCTTCCTCAGACCCTGGGCTTCTTTGTGCTGCGCTTGCGCCAGCCTGGCCTGCACCGGCCTTTCCGTATGTGGTTGTACCCCTGGCCCGGGATCATCTCTTTTTTTGGCTGGCTCTACGTCCTAAGCTCGGCGGGAGTCAAATCGCTGGAGTTTGCTTTCGCGGTTCTTATTGTGGGAAGCGCGGGGTACTTCCTGCGCTCATGGAAAAGGCGCGAATGGCCCTTTGCAGAGGTTCAGACTTCATCCTGATGCGGTGAAAATCCCGGAGCGCGGTTGCCCAGCCGCGAGCGCCCGGCGCCGGCGCGGCAAACGCTCCGCCCAAGGCTGCCTGGCATGGAGCGGCGTCAGGCCTGGTTCCGCTGCAGCAGGAACATGCCTTCGTGATGCGTGATGACAATATCGTCGCCCTCAGCGTGCGCGCCGAATCCCGCCAGGTCTCCCGGCATCGCATCCAGAATCATCTGGCGTACTTCGCGGAAACGCTTCTGGGAGGGCTTCAGCGCCGCGCGCAGCATCCAGTGGTTGAAGGATCGGGCGCGGCTGCGGATGCGCTGCCGGGCTATGCGCAATCCAAGGTCGTCGAACATGGCCATAAAGGTGGTAAGCCGCATGGAGTCGACGTGCGACGGGTCGCGCATTTTCTCAATGCGGTTGTGCAGGTCCCACTTTTCCTCGCTTTCCGGCCCCAGGGTATCAATCACCAGCAGGCGGCCCTCCGGCCGGGCTACGCGCTTCATCTCCTGAAGAACGGCAAAAGGTTTGGCAATATGGTGCAGTGCAAACTGGCAGCAGACCAGATCAAAGGCGCCATCGGGGTAAGGCAGGCGCTCCGCCTCAGCCTGGTCAAAAGTTACATTGGCGGCGCCGCGCTCCCGCTGGAATTGCCGGGCCTTTTGCAGCATGGCCGCGGTTATGTCCACACCGCGCGCAAAGCCCACTTTGGCCGCCAGACCCAGTGCCAGCGTGCCGGGACCGCAGGCGACGTCCAGCGCCAATTCACCCGGCTGGGGGCGCGCAAACTGGAGTTTCTCCTCCAGATCGGCTGACGTGTCGCGAGGCGCGATCGCGGAGAACTCTTCAACCGTCCTGGTGAATTGCTTTTGAACCGTTTCCTGATGTCGTGCGCTCATTTTTGCCGTTATCCCCCAGAGCCCGCCGCCGGCCGGCCGGCTCCTCTATAATAGCGAAGATGGGAGCCTGTAAGCCATGGAAACAGATTCCGGCGCGCGCCATGCGGCCAAAACCGGGGACGGTCAGGCAATGACAGAAATAAGATCCGAACTCAAACCCGAGCTTAAATCCGCGGCAAAATCCACACCGCGTGCAGCAGCGGGGGCTCTCCCGCCGGATTGCGTGCGGATTCCAGGCGCCGTCTTCGAAATGGGGTGTGAACAGGGGCGGCAAGACGAAACCCCGGTTCACATTGTCAGCATTGCCTCCTTTGAGATGGCCAGGTTCCAGGTGACCAACCGCGAGTACGCCCTTTTTGTTGAGGCGACAGGCGCGCCCCTGCCCGGGGAATGGAATAATCCCGCGCTGAATGACCCCAGCCAGCCTGTGGTTGCAGTTAGCTGGTTTGATGCGGTGTCGTATTGTGAATGGTTGAGTCTTACGGCCACCTTCCGCTACCGGCTGCCCACGGAGGCGGAGTGGGAGTGGGCTGCTTTGGGCGGCATTCAGGGACGCCTCTATCCATGGGGCAATCAACCACCTCAGAATTGGCCGGAGTATGTGCGGCGCTGGGGCGGAGCAGTGCAGGGCGCTTTGCCGGTCGGGACGGGTTCGCCGAATGAGTTTGGTCTTTATGACCTGGGTGAGAACGTGCACGAGTGGTGCGCGGATTGGTACGCCGCGGACTACTACGCGCAAAGCCCGCAAGAGAATCCCCAGGGGCCGGCGCGGGGGGAGCGGCGGGCGTCGCGAGGAGGTTCCTGGCGGCACCATGTGAAGGCAAGCCGATGCGCGGCGCGCTCCAGCATACCCCCGTCTTTCCGCTACGCAGATTACGGGTTCCGGCTGGTACGAGACGCAAAACCGTAAATCCTTAAATCATCACCGAGGAAGCGTTTTATGAAGATTGATCCTCTTAGTGCAGGCATGCGACTGCTCGGCGCTTTGCTGGTTTCCTTAAGCGTGGCCGTTGCCAACGGCGCACCCGTTTCCGGCAGCAACGCCTACGACGATTCCGGCTTTGCGGAAGCCTTAAAGAACTATGTTCGCCCTGGCGGCAAGGTTGACTATCGAGGGTTGAAAGAGCATCGGGCCGGCCTCGACCGGTATATCCAGGTGATCTCGGAGGTCAGCCCCGATCGCGATCCAAAGATGTTCCCCGCAAAGAATGAGCAGTTGGCATATTGGATCAACGCCTATAACGCCTGGATTCTGCGCACCGTGATCGACAACTATCCGATTACCAGCATTACCAAGGTAGGTTTGATACCTTTCAGCGTCTTTATGACCAACCGCATCACTTTGGGAGGCAGGAAAATGTCGTTCCACGCCCTGGAGACAGACATTTTACGCGGGCGCTTTCAGGATCCCCGCATCCACTTCGCCATCAACTGCGCATCAGCAAGCTGTCCGCCTCTTTCCGCCGGTATTTATCGCCCTGTCACCCTCGACCAGCAATTGAACAGCGCGGCTGTGGCGTTCATAAACGATAACCGGAACGTGACACTCGATGCGGCCAAAAACGAGGTTGTATTATCGAAGATATTCGACTGGTACAAGCAGGACTTCGTAAAGGCAGCCCAAGCCAGGTTTCACCGCCCTGGCAGCGTCATCCAATACTTAACCCTGTACCTCGACCCGCGGCGCCTGCGGATGCTCCAGCAAATGCAGGCGCCTGAGATATCCTTCCACCCTTACGATTGGAGCCTTAACGAAGCGCGCCGGCCTTGAATGGCTGTTGCGGTGTGCGATTTACCGGCGCCCAGTCTTGCGCGTAAGCGATGGCCTTGACGGGCGCTGGCTGCCACCGAACCTCCGGCAGCGAATCCACCGCCATGTGCTGGTATGCCGTGAGGTCAAACTTCCAAACCCCACGTTCAGGATTCAAGTGCAGGGGCAATGTGTCTATGCGGACGTTCGAGAACGAAATCAGAAGGAAGATGGCTGGCCCGAAGAAGGCGATGTTCTGCAGCCACGTCTGAAGGTTGGCGTTCAGCGTTCCCGCGGCGGTTCGGCACAGGATGTTGAAAAACAGCATCGCTCCCAGGCCGTAAAGTAAAGTCCGATTCACAGAGCAGGACCGGTGCAAAAAGGCAAACGTAACGACCGCCGCCGCCAGACCCAGGCTGGCCCAATCGGCCACGACCCAGAGCCTGATCATCCAACGGGGGTATCCCAGCGCCATGCCGTAAGCGGAGATGACTTGCATCATCACTCCGACGCAAAGCCACCAGGCGAACAGCGCATTCTTTCGGTGATATTGATGGTGCAGGAAGACAAGCGAAAGCAGGAAGAGAATAGCTGAGGAGACAATCCAGAATCCAACCATCTTATTCATCGGGAACCTCCTATGAAGAAGGTCCCCGATTTTTTTGTGTGATGGGGGACCTTACTTTTGCGGTGGCATGGGTGGCTTTGGCCACATGGTGCTTCAACTCCAATCCGACCCGGTTTATTGGTGGGTCAATTGGAGAGTAGCGCCACCGAACAGTTACTTGTGGGTATATGTTATCTATATAGTAATACTCATGTCAACTCTTTTGTACGTCTGAGACGTTTTAGACGAAAAATACTAATGAGAATCCAGATGCAGACGGCGAACAAAGTGCTCTACCGGCTGATCCGTTGTCGGCTGCTCTTCCAGAATTTCCAGCACCCGCTCCAGGACGATGGCGACAAGCTCGGAGCGCTTGCGGAAGCTGAAATCGCACCAGCTCTCCAGGGTACGAAAGCGCGTGGGGGATAGCCGTGTGCTGATAGGGATCTCGAGTTTCTCCCGGTCTTTGGTGTTGTACGTCGCTAAGTTCATTTTTTCCCCTTTTTTGAGTTTGACGGGCTCTGCTGTCCCCGTCATGTCTTCCCGTGGGCTTGGGGGGCGAATTCAAGGCAACTCGCGCTTCCGAAAGCCCTTTCTTTTATCACATGGTACAATCGACCTCATTTATTAACTACTATATAAACCCTAGCAAACCAAAGTGAGACGAGGGAGACAAATGAGACAATTGAGAAAGAAATTATAAGTAAATAAGAACAAAGCAGTTAAATTTGACAATTTACCTCGTTTTGGGTGAAATGGCACTTTTTGGGGACAAAATGCCCCATTGCCCCTGCGCAGAGAATCGCATGGAAGCCTTGAGTGGGAGAGCCACAGTCAGGATCGCCACGGCCGAAAACGGCAGGATATTTCGGTATCGTATAACATCCGGCAGGTTGCGGATGAGGGTAATAGTCGCACACTTATCTCTTGACTTCGACAGGCTTGTCTGATCTAATTAGCACTCTAAGTGGCAGAGTGCTAACTCGCCTGCTTGGAAACCATCGATCACAAATGGTTATTTTATCTATAAGCCAAACCGCGCCCTGCTCGTCCGAAATGCCTCTGTGAAATTTGCGGAACGTGGAAGGGACGTCAGCTTGGCGCGGCTTCACGAAACATCTGAAAGGAGAATGCACGATGAATGTAAGACCTCTTCACGACCGAATTCTGATCAAGCGCATTGAAGAAAAAGAGACCGTAAAAGGCGGGATCATCATCCCGGACACAGCGAAGGAAAAGCCCCAGGAGGGCGAAGTGGTAGCCGTAGGCGGAGGCAAGAAGACCGAAGAGGGCAAGGTGATTCCTCTGGATGTGAAGGCGGGCGATCGCATCCTCTTTGGCAAGTACTCCGGAACCGAGATCAAGGTGGAAGAGCACGAGTACCTGATCCTGCGCGAAGACGAGGTATTGGGAGTGATTGAAGCGCGCAGTTCAGCCGCCGGCAAAAAGTAAATTTCACGTTCAATCGGATGACAAATCCCACGAACCTTAACCGAATGAGCGATGCCGGAAGGAAAGGCCGCTCAGTCGAAAAACTTTAGAGGAGATTGACGATGGCAAATGCAAAGCAGATTATTCACGGTGAGCAGAGCCGCCAGGCCATTTTGCGCGGCGTCAACCAGCTTGCCGACGCGGTGAAGATTACGCTGGGCCCCAAGGGCCGCAACGTGGTTTTGGACAAGAAGTTCGGTTCGCCCACCATCACCAAAGACGGTGTGACGGTGGCCAAAGAGATCGAACTGAAGGATCCCATGGAAAACATGGGAGCGCAGATGGTGCGCGAAGTGGCTTCAAAGACTTCGGATGTGGCCGGCGACGGCACCACCACGGCGACCGTACTGGCGCAGTCAATCTTCCGCGAGGGCGTCAAGACGATTGCCGCGGGCGCCAATCCGATGGCTGTGAAGCGTGGAATTGAGACTGCCGTTCAGGCGATTTGCGGCTACGAGGAGACGCAGAAGGACGGCTCCAGGAAGCACGTGAAGGGCGAGCTGGAGAAGTTTTCCAAGGAAGTGAAAGAAGGCGGCATGATCGCCCAGGTGGGCACGATTTCGGCCAACAACGACCCCACCATCGGCAACATCATTGCCGAGGCCATGAAGAAGGTTGGCAAGGACGGCGTCATCACGGTTGAAGAGTCAAAGACCATGGAAACGACGCTGGAAGTGGTGGAAGGCATGCAGTTCGACCGCGGCTACCTGTCACCCTACTTTGTAACCGACCCGGAGCGGATGGAGTGCGTGCTGGAGAACGCGGTGATTCTGATCCACGAGAAGAAGATCAGCTCGATGAAGGACCTGCTGCCCCTGCTGGAGCAGATCGCCAAGGCCGGCAAGCCCCTGCTGATCATCGCTGAAGAAGTGGAAGGCGAAGCGCTGGCCACCCTGGTGGTGAACAAGCTGCGCGGAACGCTGCAGTGCTGCGCCGTCAAGGCGCCTGGGTTTGGCGACCGCCGCAAGGCCATGCTGGAAGATATCGCCATTCTGACCGGCGGCAAGGCCATCAGCGAGGACCTGGGAATCAAGCTTGAGAACGTGAAGCTGGATGACCTGGGCAAGGCCAAGAAGCTGACCGTCGACAAGGACAACACCACCATCGTTGAAGGAAGCGGCAAGACTTCCGACATCGAAGGGCGCGTCAAGCAGATTCGCGCCCAGATCGACGAGACCAGCTCCGATTACGATCGCGAGAAGCTGCAGGAACGCCTGGCCAAGCTGGTGGGCGGCGTTGCGCAGATCAAGGTAGGCGCGGCCACCGAGACCGAAATGAAGGAAAAGAAGGCCCGGGTGGAAGACGCCATGCACGCCACCAAGGCTGCGGTTGAGGAAGGCATTGTGCCAGGCGGCGGCGTTGCCCTGCTGCGCTGCGTTCCGGCGATTGAGAAGCTGAAGGCTGAGGGCGACGAGCAGATCGGCCTGAACATTGTGAAGCGCGCTCTGGAAGAGCCGATTCGCATGATCTCGCTGAACGCCGGCCACGAAGGCGCGGTTGTGGTGGAGAAGGTTCGTTCGCACTCCAACACCAACTTCGGTTTCAACGCTCAGACGGAAACCTTTGGAGACCTGGTGGAAGCCGGCGTTATTGATCCGACCAAGGTGGTGCGCACGGCGCTGCAGAACGCGGCCTCCATCGCCTCCCTGCTGCTTACCACGGAAGCGCTGGTCAGCGAATATCCTGAAAAGGAAGAAAAGGCTGGCGCCGGCGGTCCGCCTCCGGGCATGGGCGGCGGCATGTACTAAGAAGCTTCCGGCCTTCTGTTGCCAGAGCCGGAGCACGCAGGAAATTACCAGGGGCGGAGATTATTCTCCGCCCTTTATTTTTCTCCGCCACCTGTTCCGCCGCTCGTCTTTCCCCCTGGCTCTGCCCGTCTTCCACTTTGCCTGCCTCACCCACGGCGGGTTTGGCGCGGCCCGCGCCCGGCGCCACGCACCCCGGGCAAAGGCCGCGGGCGGGGCCCGGGCGCTGATTTTTTTGATCTCACCACTGAAATCCTGGCGTGATTGGCCCATAATGGGGGGTCTGGATTCCACGAGTTCTTCAAAACTCTTACCCGAGGGGAAAAATGCAAATAAGAAAATGGGTGCTGGGCCTTGCGATGGCCTGGACTGCCGCCTCCGGCCTGGCGCTGGCCGCGGACTTGCGCGCCGGCGCCGCGAAGAGGGTGATTACGCCCGATGTGGTTCATCACAAGGTTTACATGGCCGGGTTTGGCCACAACCGGATTGCCACCTCGGTGCACGACGATCTCTACGTAAGGTGCGTGGCGCTGGGCGCGGGTCGCGCCAACCTGGCCTTGTGCGAAGCCGACCTGATCGGGCTGTTTTACGACGACGCGGTCAAGGTGCGGCAGGCCGTGCTGGCGCAGATGCCGCAGACCACGCAGGTGATTGTCGCTTCAACCCACACCCACGAAGGGCCGGATACTCTGGGGCTTTGGGGTTCCGGCCCGCTGGCTTCTGGAATAGACGCGAAGTATATGAATGAGCTAGACGGCAAAATTGCCTCCACCGCCATCCAGGCTCTGCGTTCCATGAAGCCCGCCACCCTGATACTGGCCCGCAGTGATGATGCCGCACTGGCGCACCTGCAGGACGATTCGCGCCCGCCCTACGTCAAGGATCCGCACCTGCTGGTGATGCGCCTTGCCACCGTACGCGGTGGAAAGCCCATCGCCACTCTGGTGAACTGGAGCGACCATCCTGAAACGCTGGGCGGAAAGAATACCCAGATAACCGCGGACTACCCGCATTGGCTATGCCAGTATGTGGAACAGCACAACGGCGGCATGGCGGCGTTCTTTCAGGGATCGATCGGAGGTCTGCTCTCCACACTGGGCAGCGATGTTTCGTTGATTGACCCGGCCACGGGCAAGCCTGCCGCCGACGGCACCTGGGAAAAAGCTGAGCTGGTTGGCAACCGCATAGGAGAATTGGCGACGCAGGCAATCCAGTCCGCGGAGCCGGTAACGGTGGATCAGATTGTGGTGCGGCAGAAGGTCTTCCTGTCGCCGCTCGATAACGATGTGTTCCGCGCCGCCAGCGCGGCGGGAGTCTTTAAAAAGCGCCATCCACTTTACACTTACGGCCGGGTGGATAATGCCACCGACGAAAAGCACATCGGCGACTTTGGCCGCATCAAATATGCGACAGGTCACGATATCCAATCGGAAGTGGATTACATTGAACTGCGCAGCGGCGGAAAGCTGCTGGCGGAGATTGCCACGGTTCCCGGAGAGATTTACCCCGAGCTGGTGAATGGCGGCATTACGCGCTACCCGGGCGCTGATTTTCCCGATGCTCCGTTTGAGCCGGTGCTGCGCGACCACATGGTGAGCCCCTATAAATTCGTGTTCGGCCTTGCCAACGACGAGCTGGGCTACATCATTCCCAAATCGGAATGGGATAACCAGCCGCCCTGGCTGATGAACCACCCCACCCGCTGGTACGGAGAGGTGAACTCAGCGGGCGAGGAAACCGCCGGCAACGTGCTGCGCTCCCTGATGGACCTGCTGGATTAAACGCGAGCGCGCCCAGCCAAAGGTTTCCGCGCTCAGCAGGATCAGCGTAATCCACAAAAGATCGGCCAGCAGCAGGTGCAGCAACTGCAACCACACCGGTGCCAGCAGCAGCAGATTCAGAACTCCGGCAAAGGATTGCGCCACGATCAGAACCAGCACGGCGTTCGAGAACCCGCGGACGGCGTGGGGGCCTTGCCCGGCGGACCTTTGCACCGCGAACACCAGCACATATCCGCCCGCCACCACCGCAAGAATGGGATGAATAATGCGAAGCCGCAAAAATGGGTTGGCGTGCGAGGCAAAGTCCCAGCTCATACCCTGCGCCAGGGTTCTGGCGTGGAACAGCGTGTCGCCGAGCGCCGCCACCGAACCGGTCATCGCCAGCACCAGGATGGCCGCAAGCGCCAGACCATATTGCCATTCCAGGTGAAAACCGCCACCCGGCGCGGTGGGCAGCCCGGTTTCGACTTTGCCGGCGGCGTAGGGCGTTAACGCCAGGCAGGCGAGCAAGGCAAAGGTATTGGCCAGATGAATCGCCAGCACCGCACCCCGCAGCAATGTGGCGTTATTCGCCACCAGCCCGGCCAGCACCAGTCCCGCGCCAACCAGCGCCTCGCTCAGCGTAAAGATCAACGCGCCCGCCGCAAACCGGCGCACGCTGTGACCCGCAGGAAACAGGCGAAAGGCGAGAATCGCCATGGTTGCAACCAGCACAAAGTCCACTCCGCTGCTCATGCGATGTGCCAGCTCGATCAGCGTGGCAATCTGCGCCGCGTGCGGAAACACCACACCCTGGCAAAGCGGCCAATGGCCCCCGCATCCAGCGCCGGAGCCGGATGCCCTCACCAGCGCACCCCACACGATCACGGCCAGGTTGTAAGCCAGCACAAACCATCCAAACCGGATAAAACGCCTTCTGCTCAGTAACTTCATGATCAAAGTCTCCCGTTCGTTCAGCGCTATGGTAGCACAGCGGAAGGCAGGCGACGGCTGGCCGGCTGGACGTTGCCTAAATCCGCCTTCACCTTTTCCCCGGTTTTGATCACTAAGATCGGTGAGCCGAATCACTGCCCTTCTTGAAGCCAGGCCGCATGCTGATAGCGAAGTTCAGGGAATATTCGCTTAGAGATAAAGTGGCCGAACAAGAGGGGGAAAGTTCCCTGAACTTCATTTAAGGAGTCGGCATGCGAATCTTTACCCATCGCACTCTAATTCTGGCAGCGGTCGCCGCTGTCACTCTCTCCGCATCGGTGCTTTATGCCCAAATGGGTATGGGACGCCGAGGCCGGGCGCCAATCTATAACCCCTCCACGGAAACTACCGTGAAAGGTACGGTTGAAGAGGTTCGAAACGTCACAGGACGGCGGGGGTGGGGTGGCACCCATTTGACGCTGAAAACCGGCGACAAGAGCATGGATGTGCACGTGGGACCCGCGTGGTTCATCAGCAAGAATAAATTCACCTTCGCCAAAGGTGACGAAGTTGAAGTGATAGGGTCCAAAGTCGCCTACCAGGGGGCGGACGCTTTGGTAGCGCGTGAAATAAAGAAGGGCGACAAAACCTTGACCCTTCGCAACGCAGACGGTTTTCCAGTCTGGTCCCGCCGCGGCGGAGCTGCCCCCGCCCCCGCGACGCCTTCGCCCCAGTAGGGGTATGCGTTCCCCCACTGTCTCAGTGCGGGGCCTTCGGGACGGTGACGCCCCCGGTATCCCTGCCCGGCGCACACTCGGGTTGCGACCGCGGCAAGGCGCGGCAAGCCGGGGGCATCACCTTAAAGGCTTCGCAGATTGGTAGTTGCAGGGATTACAGGGTGTCACGCTAAAGCGTGATAGCGGTCACAGACCGTGAATCCGATAAAAACTATATTAGGAGTTTGGTTGAGGCGTTCTTCTTCCGCCGTCAGAGTTTAAACCTTCTGGCTTAGCCCCGTGCGATTGCTGTGGCGCGAGGTCGGGTCCCGCTAGCAGCGATCTGCTAACACCCTGGGGCAAAGCCACCACGACGTTTCAAGGGGCGTCGTGGGATGCCGCGCCCGGCGGTGGCCGGGCGCGGGGGTTTTTTTGGGGGGGACCTTTTGGCAAACGCCCGGGGACCACCCAAACCCGGCGTGACGTCCCCCCGCGCGGGGGGG
>VFSW01001651.1_pt1 | contig 33977 bp, 33 predicted proteins | sample 5358111 | NCBI WGS metagenome assembly VFSW01 (sample SAMN11554181, study PRJNA540505) | mine drainage metagenome | isolation source: sediment from site ElyBrook_90M | place: USA: Ely Copper Mine, Vershire, VT | collected 2017
AGGCCCGCTCTCACCCCCAAATCCGGGAGTAAACCACGGTGATTCCCATAGACCCTAAATAAGAATCTTGCCTTTGTTAAAATATGGCTGTATAATAAAACAGGCGGGGTCAAAAGGTCTGACAAACCTTTCCGCAGAGAATCCCACAAACCCAATTTATTTCTCTCATAGGAGGAGAACACGTATGACCAAGAAATTGAACGTCGTTCTGGTTTTGGTGCTCTTGTTTTCCGCGTTCCTGACCGGCTGCGCCGGTGCGGCGAGCGGAAAAATAAAAGTCGGCCTGGTGACCGACACCGGCGGCGTGAATGATAAGTCATTCAACCAATCTGCCTGGGAAGGCGTGCAAAAAGCCGGTAAAGATTTCAACATGGATGTCAAGTTCATCGAATCCAAACAGCCTACCGATTACGAGAAAAACATCGATGCATTTGCCACCCAGAATTACGATGTGATCGTGACCGTAGGTTTCTTGATGGGCGACGCCACGGCCGCAAAAGCCAAGCAATATCCCAAGATCAAGTTCGCCATCATTGACAACCAGTATTTCCCAACCAAAGACTCGGCGGCCTGCCCTGATACCGTCAAAGATTGCTACGTCGACGGCGGCCTGACCAACGTGACCAGCCTGATGTTCCAGGAAGACCAGGTCGGTTTCCTGGCGGGCGTGCTGGCAGGCGGAATGACCAAAACCGGCACCGTTTGCACCGTCTCCGGAATGGAAATCCCCCCTGTAGTACGCTATGTGGTCGGGTACCAGAATGGCGCCAAGTGGATCAAGCCAGACGTCAAAACCCTCAACGTTTACATCCCCTCCTTTACCGACCCTGCCAAAGGTAAAGAGACCGGCGTAAGCATGATCAGCCAGGGCTGCGATGTAGTCTTCGGCGTAGGCGGAAACACCGGCAACGGCGGCCTGCTGGCTGCCAAGGAAGCCAACCTGATGGCCATTGGTGTGGACGTCGACCAATACAACACCTATCCTGAGGTGCAGAGCGCCCTGATCTCCAGCGCCATGAAGAACGTGGATGTAGCCACCTACAACTTCCTCAAGTCAGTTAGTGACAAGAGCGTCAAGGGCGGTGCAGTCCTCGCCAACATTCAAAATGGCGGTGTTGGTCTGGCCCCCTTCCATGATTGGGAGAGCAAGATCCCTGCCGATCTCAAGGCAAAAATCCAGACCGCAACGGCTGGTTTGAAAGACGGATCGATAAAGACCGGTTATACACCGTAAGCCAGAACTGGCAAATAATGTACAAGAAGGGTGTGTCTTTCGGACACACCCTTCATTGTAGTTTATACTGGAGTCAGATATGCCACCTGCGTTGCAAGCTGTTGGGATAACCAAGCGGTTTCCCGGTGTCCTGGCTAACGATCACGTGAATTTCACCCTGCAGAAAGGCGAAATTCACGCTTTGTTAGGCGAAAATGGCGCCGGTAAATCGACTTTAATGAATATTTTATACGGCCTGTACCAGCCTGACGAGGGAGAAATCAGCATCAATGGCCGTCCGACAAAGATCACCTCACCTCACGATGCCATCTCCCAGGGCATTGGCATGGTCCACCAGCATTTTATGCTGGTTCTTCCACTCACCGTTACCGAAAATATCATGTTGGGGCAAGAAACCATGATATCCTCCACAAAGTTCCTCGGTCCAATTGCCACACTGAACCGGCGAAAAGTTTCTGCAGATATCAATACGTTGAGCCGCCAATATGGATTGATGGTCGACCCAGAAGCCATCGTTCAAGACCTGACCGTTGGCGCCCAACAGCGGGTTGAGATCATCAAGGCACTCTATCGTAATGCGGATATCCTCATCCTGGATGAACCCACAGCCGTATTGACCCCGCAGGAAGCCGATGAATTGTTCGTCATTATGCGTTCATTGATTGGGCAGGGGAAATCGATTGTGTTTATCACCCATAAACTGCGTGAGGTCCTGGCCGTCGCCGATACGATAAGTGTCATGCGCGCCGGGGAAATGGTGGGAACGGTCAAGCCGGACGAAGCTACTCAGGAAATCCTGGCGGAGATGATGGTTGGGCGAAAGGTAATTCTCTCTATCGATAAAGAAGATGCCAAACCCGGCCAGCAGGTGCTGAGGGTAGAGGATTTGTGCGTAGAAGACGATCGCAAGCATCTGGCAGTGGATGGCGTTTCCCTTGAAGTGCGCGCCGGGGAAATTATGGGTGTGGCGGGCGTTCAGGGAAATGGCCAAACCGAACTGACCGAAGCATTGACCGGATTGCGCCGTAGTATCGAGGGGCATGTCTTCATTTTGGATCACGAAACCACCAACATGAACCCGCGTAAGGTGCAAGAAACCGGCAGCTCGCATATCCCAGAAGACCGGCATAAACATGGCCTGGTGCTCACGTTTCCTACTCGAGACAACCTGGTGCTGAATACTTATTACCATAAACCTTTTGCCGAAGGAATCGAGATGCAATACTCGGTGATTGGAAATTTTGCCGAGGAACTGGTACATACCTTTGATATCCGCACCCCCAGTATTGAGACCCCGGTTGGTTCGTTATCCGGCGGTAACCAGCAAAAAGTAATTGTCGCGCGCGAGTTATCCCGCCCGGTCAAACTGCTCATCGCCAGCCAACCCACGCGTGGATTGGACGTAGGATCGATCGAGTTCATTCACCACCGGATTGTTGAGGCCCGCGACAAAGGTGCGGCGGTACTGCTCATCAGTGCAGAATTGGATGAAATAATGAGCCTTTCCGACCGGATTGCCGTGATGTACAAAGGCCGCATCCTGGCGATTGTGGACGCCAAAACTGCAACCCGTGAACAGCTCGGCCTGCTCATGGCCGGGGTTACCAAGGAGAGCGCCCATGGCTGAATCGAGTAATGCTCTGCCCGGGCCCAAATTTTCAATTGGAAACATTTTCCGCCAGTTTCTGAAAGCCATCAGCGCCCCGCTTCTGGCAATCCTGACTGCCTTCATATTGGGCGCCCTGGTAATCTGGCTCACCAGCGGCAGCCTGCTGAGCGTTTTTCAGGCATATCAGGGACTTATCGATGGCGCTTTTTTTACGACAAGAGGCCTATCCGAATCATTCGTCGCCACGGTGCCCTATATATTCTTGAGCCTGGCGGTGGCGGTCGGCTTCAAGAGCGGTCTGTTCAACATTGGCGTGGAAGGCCAATTTGATATCGGCGCGATTGTGGGGGCCATCGTTGGCCAGTCGTTCCATGGGCTGCCGGCGATTATCCATCTTCCACTCACCCTGGCCTGCGCCGCCCTGGGAGGCGCCATCTGGGCGGGAATCCCCGGTTACTTAAAGGCCAAGACGGGTGCGCATGAAGTGATTACCACGATTATGATGAATTACGTGTCCTTCCGCCTGACCGAATACCTGGTAAGTGGACCGTTCAAAGATCCCAACAGTTCTGCCGTTCAAACGCCTGCCGCGGCCGAGTCAGCCTGGGTCTGGTCCCTTTCCAGCATTCCACAAAGGCTGCAAGACCCTTTGAACGCACTGGGAACAGCCATATTCCTGGCTTTTCTGGCCTTTCTCTTTGCCCGTTGGATTATAGGCCGGTCCAGCTTGAAAACCCGGCTCAAGAATCCCTCGCAGAAGCAAATGGTGGTGTGGGGCTTCACGGTTATCGTAGCCTTGTTCACCTTTTTCGTACTGCCCCCTCTTTCCAAAGCCTTCTGGCCGTTCAATGACCCGTATGACCGGTTACATATAGGGTTGATCTTCGCATTATTGGCCAGCATCCTGGTTTGGTGGCTGTTATGGAAGACGACCCTGGGCTTTGAACTGCGCATGGTGGGAGCCAACCCCAATGCAGCGCGCTACTCCGGAATAAATATCACCCGCAATGTGGTCGTTGCAATGGCGATCTCCGGCGCATTTGCCGGTTTTGCCGGCGCAATCGAGGTATTGGGGGTCTCTTCGTGTCACTGCCAGCAAGTTTTCTACGTCAGCGGCTACGGTTTCGATGCCATCGCCATCGCCTTGTTGGCGAAAAACAATCCTTTCGGTATCCTGGCAGCCTCATTCCTGTTTGGGGCAATGCGCAATGGAGCTGATTTGATGGAGCTGAATTCTGGCGTCTCGAAATACATCATCTCGTTGATCCAGGCCCTGGCTTTACTTTTTGTGTCTGCACCGGCAATTATCAACTCGATTTACCGCAAGGGCCTGGCGAAGAAAATAGCTGACGAGAACAACCTATCCCATCAGGGGGAGGTGAAATCATGAGTGTATCAACTCCTGAGGGGAAAGAAGCCAAACGATATAACCTGCGCGGAGCCTGGTGGGTATCGCTTTTGTTCGCAGTTTTTGCCCTTCTGGCTGCCTACTGGTTGCTAAACCTGGTCATCGCCGGACAATGCGAGACCAACTGCGTAGTTTCGACTTTACAGCAGACCTTCCGCCTGGCTACCCCGATTGCTTTTGCGGCTCTTACCGGCTTGATGTGTGAAAGATCAGGGATCGTCAACATCGGCATCGAAGGCCAGATGCTGATGGCTGCCATGGTCGGGTATGCAGTTAACCTGTTCGGGTTCCAATATCTGAAGACATACATCGGGGTAGCCGCGGCCGGGGACTGGAGCCGCTGGTTAGCAGTTATCGCCGGGATCATTTCCACTGTAATTTTGGGGTTACTGCTGGCGGTTGTATCGATCAAATACAAAACCGACCAGATCATCGGTGGTACGGTGATCAACATCCTCTCCCTGGGAGTGACCGGTTATCTCTATCGCCAGTTCCTGGCGCAGAACTTGCCGCCTGGGCCGGGCACCTTCCCAATTATCCCCATCCCTGGCTTGAGCAGCATCCCGATCATTGGGCCAATCCTGTTCACGCAAAAACCACTCACCTATATCATGCTGATCCTGGTGGTATTCATCCATTACATGCTTTACTTCACCCCGTGGGGTTTGCGCATGCGCTCGGTGGGAGAACATCCCCGCGCGGCTGACACGCTGGGCATCAATGTTTTCAAGACTCGTTACATCAGCGTGGTGTTAGGCAGCATTTTGGCCGGGCTGGGTGGAGTCTGGTTTACCCTGGAAGCCGTAGATGTTTTCAACCCGCAGATGACCAACGGGTTGGGGTTCATCGGCCTGGCAGCGATGATCTTCGGGAAATGGAATCCCTTTGGGGCGCTGTTAGGAGCTTTGATCTTTGGTCTGGGAACCAGTGTGACCGCGACGGTCTCCATCTTCCGGCCAGATATCCCTTCTCAAATCCCGCAGATGCTCCCTTATATCCTGACCATTGTCGTTTTGACCGGCGTGATCGGCCGCTCCGTACCACCGGCGGCGGAGAATACTGTGTACGAGAAACAATGAAGTTGTGCTTTTTCCTACACCCCGGTTCCTTCGTCGAAACCGGGGTGTAAGCGCCCTATTTGAAACCCGGATTTTTTAGAAATCCGGGTTTCGTTGTACTGGGCAGGAAATTGCCGAAAAAACGACTTGACAACCGTAGAATACAAGTTCTATAATGATAGTATGGAATCATTATTGAAACTGGCGGCGCTTAGCGAAAATATGGCAGTTGAGATAGAAGAAGAAACTGCTTCTGGCTGCCTGTTGAGCCAGGCGGCCTGCTCCGCGGCTGGCCCGCCTCTTTCCCCGGCGAGAACAGATAATTCCAGCCTGCCCATTACCACTGTCGCCATGCCGAACGGCCAGCGCATGCCCATCCTCAAGACCGTATTGACCTCGGTCTGCGAGAAAAATTGCTACTACTGCGCCTTCCGCTCCGGGCGTGACTTCCGGCGGCATAGCTTCCGCCCGGATGAAATGGCCAGCGCATTCCTGGACCTGTACAAAGGCGGAGCGGTCAAAGGCATTTTTCTGAGCTCCGGAGTGGCCGGTGGGGCAATTCGCACGCAAGACCGCCTGCTCGATACCGCAGAGATCATGCGTAATAAACTCGGCTTCAAGGGCTATCTGCACCTCAAAATTATGCCCGGCGCTGAACGCGCCCAGGTCGAGCGCGCCATGCAGTTAGCCGACCGGGTTTCGGTAAACCTGGAAGCGCCGAGTACAGCCAGGTTAGCCAACTTGGCCCCGCAGAAAATATTCATTGAGGATCTGCTTCAGCCGCTGCGCTGGGTAGAGGAAATTCGGAAGAGCCAGCCTCCGCAGAAAGGTTGGAAGGGGCGCTGGCCTTCGACCACCACCCAGTTTGTGGCCGGAGGCGCCGGTGAAAACGACCTCGAGCTATTAAACACAACCTTTTATCTCACTCGCAAGCTCCGTCTGGCCAGAGTATATTATTCAGGGTTCAAGCCGGTCGCCGGCACCCCGCTGGAAAACAAGCCCCCCATCAACCCGTGGAGGCAAAACCGGCTCTACCAGGCGTCATTCTTGATCCGTGATTACGCCTTCGACCTGGAAGATATGCCATTTAATGCGGCCGGTGAACTCCCTCTGGACGTCGACCCCAAGTTGGCCTGGGCGCGCACTCACTTGAACGAGACTCCTGTAGAAATCAACCGGGCTGATTTGCACGAGCTCCTGCGCATCCCCGGCATCGGCCCGCAAGGAGCGCGGGCGATATTATCTGCCAGGCGCACCAATAAAATCCGGTCCATATCTGACCTGAAAGCGTTGGGAATCCGGATTACACGAGCAGTCCCTTTTATCCTGTTAGACGGGTACCAACCTGCCCGGCAGATGGTTCTATTTTAGGCGCTGAAAATGGATAGCGACCCGTTAAGGTTCATCGATGAGCCCATCGAGGTGCATTTCGATGCGCCTCCCATGTTAGAAAAGACTCCACCCTGCCCGAGTGCTTTCACATGGCAGGGTAAGACTCTCTATATTGTAAAATCACTGGCAGAATGGCTGGATTTCCGCCGCAGAAGGCGTTCGGAACGCAACATGCAGCCCGCCCATGCTCAACAGGCCTCACGCGCCAGTTCATGGGGCGTAGGCAGATATTATTTCCGTGTTCAGGTTGATGATGGTAGGATCTTTGAAATTTATTACGACCGGGCGCCCGGTGATGTTAATCACCGTAAGGGGAGTTGGTTCATTTTTGGCGAACGGAACCAGCCCGGCGGGTGATCCTGCCAGAACTTTGGGCAACGATAAGTCAGCGCTGTTCCTGAATTACTGGTTGTACTCTCTACCCATAATATAATTTTCAAGGCTGTGAATGGTGATCTCTTTTTGCGAGATAACCTCACGCACCACATCTCCAATGGAGATTACGCCGACCAATTGACCTTTATCCACCACCGGAAGATGGCGGATGTGCTTCTGAGTCATCAGCGCCATACATTCATCGATGGATTGATCCGGGTGAACCGCAAATACTACCTGTGTCATCAGCTCATTCACAGGTATGTATAATGAAAGCGAACCTTTCTTGGCAGAAAAACGGGCAAAATCACGTTCTGAGAAAATCCCCACGATTTTATCGTTTTCAAGAACGACTACGGCCCCGATGCCTTTATCACTCATCAATTCCAGCGCTTCTAGAACCGTCTGGTCGGGATTGATACTCCACACATCTCGACCCTTTTGATTGAGCAAATGCCAGACTGTCGCCATGCCATTCCTCCAAGTTAGATTTGATGGTTTGTTACTTGAAACCGGTCGTTTCCCTTGTTATTTTATTATCAGGTAAAACGGCCTAAATACAAGTGACTATTGGGGATTCGCTGCGTGACAAATGTAATGGATGTCATATGATCATTGTGATGTTTATCACAAGCCGTTGCATCTCCATAAATTTTTAGTCTTTTAGCCACTACAACTCGAACCTTGCTACGTCTGGTTCTCCAGGGTTACCGTTGGTAGATCCCCGGAGAACCCTGAATCTAGGAACTGGCTATTCTAAGCATAGTCAAGATTCCAATCACCACCACCACGGCTGCGCCAACCAGCCAGGTCTGGTTCGTCGGACGGCTGTTGACCAGGTGTAAGTCGGGCATCATCCCGGTCACGTGATATATCGGGCCTCCCAACCAGGAAAAAGCCAGACCGCCCATCAGCCCACCCAGGTGCCCCCAGTTATCAATTCCGGGGCTCAATCCCAGCACGAGGTTGACGACCACGATGATAAACAAATTGGTCAGGATCGACCGGGTTCTACCCCCGAACATAAACCTGTTCTGGAAAACAAAAACAGCCTCGGCCGCTACCAGACCAAAAATGGAAGTCGAAGCTCCGTACGAAGCGGCGGGCGACATCCAGAAAGACACCAGATTACCTGCCATACCGGCCAGGAGAAACAGGAGCAGGTACTTCCAATGACCATAATGCTGTTCTAACCCGGGGCCAATGATATAAAGCGCATACATATTGAAACCAATATGGATGATCGACCCGTGCAAGAATATAGGCGTTATCAGCCGCCATAACTGGCCCTGAATGATCAGTTCGTTGACTTTTGCTCCATACGCGGCAGGCAGATCGTAACCCAACAGCGACTGGGTGCCATATTGGATCGCATAAATCACCACACACAGCCCAATGATTACCCAGGTGACCATCGGGGTTCGTGTGGCGAATTGGATCGAAACGTGATATGGTGATGCGGGCCCTGGCGGGTTATCACCGGGTTCAGGCGGGCGCGGAGATCCATTCATAGCGTAATCCGCCGCGGGTGCACCCGATGGTGTTCGGTCTTGATAATTGCTTCTATCACATTAACTGTCTCTTCCAGGCGGTCACGCGCATTGACCACCACATATTCATAATCAGGGAGCTGCTGAAGCTCATCCCGAGCAGTTTGCATGCGGAGTTGGAAATCCTCCGGAGTTTCGGTATTGCGGTTTTTAAGTCGCAGAAGCCATTCTTCCGTATTGGCCGGGACGAGAAAAATCGTCACTGCCTCCTGGCATAAGGATTTTACCCTCTTTACCCCCTGTACGTCCAGCCTGAGGATAACGTCCTTACCGCTGCCCATCGCTTCGCGGATCTGATTTTTGCGAATACCCTTGTAATGCCCATAAACTACGGCATATTCAAGCATCTCATCATCGGCGATGAACTTTTCAAACTGTTCCCGATCGACAAAAAAATAATCAACCCCTTCTATTTCATCCGAGCGGGGAGCACGATTGGTGGTTGTGACGACAAAATAAAGAGGAAGCTGCCTACGAAGGAGTGCTTTTACCACACTGTCTTTGCCTACTCCGGATGGCCCTGAGATTAAAATCAATAATGGCTGCGGTACAAGAATGTCCTCGAAAATGGAATCCTCAGGCATAGTTCCTTTCAACATGCAAAGAAGATGGTTATCAGGGTGTCAGGCAGGTTGGCGTAGCCGCCAATCCAACACCCCATAGACAGGTTGATTATCAGGTTCTTTAGGATTTCACCACGGCAACTCCCAAAGAGCCGATTATCGCAAGAGCATTTCCTGATTATAATAGAGAATAGCCATAATAAGGGATGGCACATTTTTTATCGAGGTAAGTATGCCCAATTATGAATTTCGTTGTCTGGATTGCCATAAGAAATTCGAAATATTTCTAAGTTACGCAGAATACGGGAATAAACCGGTGGCATGTCCACACTGCCACAGCAGCAATGTACATCGAAAAATCGGCCGGATTCGTGTGGCTCACTCAGAAGAAAACCGGCTGGAGAGCATGGCCGATCCAGCGAACCTGGCCGGACTGGAAGATGACCCACGCTCCCTGGGCCGAATGATGAAGCAAATGAGTTCTGAACTCGGCGAAGATATGGGGCCTGAATTCAAGGAAGTTGTCGGCAGGCTAGAATCCGGTGAATCACCCGATCAAATTGAAAAATCGATGCCTGACCTGGGGGCCGATGCCCCAGATATGGGAGGCGGCGTACCTGGTATGGGCGGGATGGATGATTTTTAACCCCGGCTTATTTTTTCAAGGCGCGCTGCACATCGGCCAGTGATGTCATCCAGGAAATCCGGTTTAGGAAATTGGCCAACGAGGGGCTTTGCAGGCGCAACGCACGCACCGCCGGCCCGACCGGGTCTGCGCCAGCCGCTCCGCCAGGTTCATCGGCATAGGCCCCATAAAACGCAAAATATGCCTGGTTCAAACGGCGGATCTGGTAGCCATTGTCCCAGAAAAATTTACGGCGCGCTTCCATATAGCTTTCTGCTTCCTCTATCTTACCGGAGGCCAGCAACCCGTCCACGGTCAAACGGGTTACGTGCATTTCATTGCGAAAATCAAACCTGGGCGGTGAATTGTCCGGTTGTGCATTATTGTTTTGAGAAGTCTGGGCCGGCGGCGGTTGGGGAGCAAATTGCGGATAGTAACGAGTGAGCATTTGAAGCCCAATTTCTTTACCTACAATTGAGGCAGCCGTCTCGTTCATCGTGCGCAGGTCAGGAGAGACGTCATATTCCAGGCCTAATGGACGCAAAGTTAAATAGTTGTGCGTCCATTCATGCGCGATGGTATTCGACAGGAAATCCATATCGGTGGTGCTCAATACCATGGTCGGGTAATCGCCGATACCGCCCACGTTGGTCACCAGGGCTGATACATTGAATTTCTTTTCAACCTGGGTTTCAAGCTCGACGACCTGATCGAGAGATAATTCAGGCAGCAAGGAGATATTGGCATCCTGGCGGATGACGTTGCGCGGAGAAATGATCAAGGCCATGGGCAAAGGCGTGACCCGAAATAATAAAGGCGGCACCGGCTGGCCGCCCAGGGTAAGGTGATTCTCCGCCAAAATAGCGCTGGTCTGTTGCTGCAAGACAGTTTCAGACAAGGGCCCAACCCGGCTCTGTTCATCGTTTAGAGATGATAACTTTTTGAGCAAACTATCCGCTTTTTGGCGGGGATTTCCGACCGCCGGGTCGGAATAAATCCGGTCAATCTGGTCCTGGGTGTCCTGGATAGATCGGACCAAATCGAGATAATCCAGGACGATCTTCATCTGGCTGGCCTGCGGAAGATACTGGACTGCATTTAAAGAAGACTGCTCGACTTTAATTAATAGAGCGTTGAAGGTCCAGGAAACGTAGTCAAATTCGACATTTCGGGTGAATAGGCGATATTGCTCAATTTTACCGGTCGCCTGGGTGGAATCGTTTTGAAGAAGTAATAAGCAAACTAAAATCATCACAATGGGATAGATGATCAGTCTGAAACCCTTCATCGCAACATTATACTATTTTGTGGGATTTCATTCGGGCAGTTACCCGAGTAAACCAGAGATATACCAAAATTTCACTTCGCTGTAATCTTCAAACTATATAATATGCCAGCGTTTATCCGATTAATCCCATGCGTAATGCACTGGCCCTCGAAAAGCGGATAGGAATGAGCAAGAATACGAAGGATGCCAGGGAAGCATTCTTGAAGCGAAAACTTTATCGTTACTCAGATCGTGAGTGTGTCACAATAGAATGAACTTCGCATCACCCTGCTATCAGTAGGATATCGCCACCAAACGACAAGAGCAGCGCTTGAACAGCGCTGCTCTTGTCAGCATTATCGCCGCATTATCGATATAGATACTCATGAATGAGTTATGATAATGACGGGAAAAGCGTGAAACTTTTCTCGGTCATAAACGTGCATTAAGTAGGATGTAATGATACAACACCTCGATGAATTAGAACGCACCTCCATAGAGCCAAGATATTACACCGGCAACAATAGAGAAAAAGAATGGACAAAGTGGATAAAACACTCTCAAAAGATCCTGATACCTATTTACCAGATGGCTTTGCAGAAAGGATCAGGTTGGGCTTCAGACGCAAGTACCATTTCCGCCAGCGAATGCTGGCTCTCTCCGCAATCATGCTGATCATAGCCGGTTTTTGGGTAATTTTTCCCGAGGTGGCTTCTGTAAATAGCGAGTTGAATGCCCAGCCTGCCGCTCTCTATTCGATGCCAGCCATCGGCCTTTCACCATCATTGCAGAGTTCAGCTACAGGATTATGGCAAGGAATTACGGATTTACAGGACTCTATTCTGGTAGCGTTCAACCTTCCAGCCTGGCTGGGGTTATTCTCAGTGGCGATTGGATCGGTGATAGGGATAGGAGGGATTTTTCCACATCTACATACGCGATGAATATTCTACCTGTTACTTGCCTATAAAGACTGCGGAGGTCTGATTGAATAAGTGGCGTCTTCTGATTATTATGGTAGTTTTGACTAGCCTGGTCCTGATCGTGGGCGCTTCGATATTTAATTGGAACCCATGGGATTCCCTGACCGCCGGCGCACATTTGCGTACAGGTCGTCCTTTTCCGATCCCTCATAATAACGCTCCGTTCCTGATAAAAATATTGGCCAGTTTTTTTGCCACCTTCCTTTTCAGCGTGATTGTTCTATATTTGTTCCCAAGAAACATTTTTCGCATGAGTATTGAGTTTTCGCTTACGACAGAAATACTCCGCCAAGCTTTACTGGGGCTTTTGTTCTTTATCCTGATCGGAATAGGCACGATCAGCGCAGTTCTTTCGATTTTCACCGTCCCGCTGGCAGTATGCCTGGTGGCGCTAATTTTCTTGAGCAGCTTCGTTGGAGTGATGGCTTTTTCCCTCAACCTCGGACGCTGGTTGTTGGAACATGCCGGTTGGATTGAAAACCCTCCCCCGTTATACCTGGGGCTGGGTCTATTGATTTTGTTTGCTTTGTTCAACCTGCCATTCGTCGGTATTCTCGTGTTAATCGTTATTGCATGCATCGGCTTAGGAACTACTATTTCAACCCGTTTTGGAGCAGACCAACCCTGGAATTTCAATTCTTTTGTTGAGGAAGAGAAGAGATGAAAAAGATAATTATCCCTATCGTGATTGTAGCTCTGGCTGTCGCTGGATATTTCGCCTTCCGATATTATCAATCTCGCCAGGCATCCTCGAGGACCGCTACCTATCAGACCACGCCGATCGTACGTGGATCGCTTATCGCCCAGGTTGGCGAAGTTGGAACGGTCAGTACCAACCAGACTGCAGTTCTCTCCTGGAACTCGTCCGGCACAATCGCCTCGATTAATGTAAAAATCGGCGATAAGGTGGAGAAAAATCAGATCCTGGGTTCTCTGGATATCAATACTGTGCCAAACAGCATCCTTCTGGCACAAACCAATCTAGCTACCGATCAGCAGGCGCTGGATAATTTACTGGCTTCCAGTACGACCATGGCCCAGGCTCAATCAACCCTGGCTACGGCGCAGCAATCTTTGAAAACTGCCCAGGATAACCGTACCAGCAAAAATTACCAACGAGCCGATGAATCTATCATTGCCGCAGCCCACGCCAATTTCATCATTGCCGAGAACAGTCTGAAAACCGCTCAGGATAATTTTAACAGTGTAGCTGATCAGGCTGAAGACAGCCTGGCGCGGGCGAACGCCGAAAGCGCCCTGGCAGCCGCCCAGCAGACCCGCGACAAGGCCCTTTATAACCTGAATTACCTTTTGAAATTACCCGACGCACAGGAAATCGCTGTGGCGGATGCACAACTGGCTGTAGCGGAGGCCAGCCTGGCGGATGCCCGGCGCGCTTACGACCTTGTGGCAAACGGTCCTAACCCGGAAGACGTAAAAGCAGCTCAATTAAAAGTGGACGCCGATAAGGCCACCCTCGATTCGATCAACATCCGGGCTCCCTTTGCCGGTACGGTTACCGACGTGATCTCATCGGTTGGCGACGAAGTCACTTCAGCCAACGTATCCTCTGTTACGACTTCGACGCCATCCTTCCGAATCGATGATCTCTCTCACATGCTGATTGATGTTCAGGTGACTGAAATTGACATTGATAAAATTAAGGTTGGGCAGAATGCAAATATTTCACTGGATGCGGTGCCCAATAAAACCTATGATGGTGTGGTGACCAAAGTTGGGCCGGTTGGAACAGTCGTTTCTGGGGTAGTGAACTTCGACGTGACCGTAGAGCTGCTCAATCCCGATAGTAGCGTGAAGACCGGTATGACCGCAGCAGTGAACATCATTACGAACCAGATCGATAATATTCTCCTGATACCCAGCCGCGCTATCCGCACCACCAACGGCCGGTCGCAAATCTTCCTGCTGCAAAACGGCGTGGCTGTGCCGGTGAATATCGTGGTAGGGTCTTCGAACGATACCCAATCGGAGATCAGGAGCGGGAATGTCAAGGAAGGCGACCTGGTAATTCTCAATCCTCCTACGACGAGTACCTTTGGTGGCGGCGGTATCCGCATCTTCGGAGGCGGTGGTGGTGGTGGTGTTCCTGGCGGTGGTGGCCCACGACCAGGCGGCGGCTAAGGCAGGCAAAAAATGGACGATATCGTAATTACTGTCAAAGACTTGAGTAAAATTTACAAAATGGGTGAAATCGAGGTAACCGCTCTGTGTGGGGTTTCATTTGAAATCCAACGCGGGGAAATCCTCTCGATTATGGGCCCCTCCGGGTCTGGAAAATCGACCTTGATGAACCTGCTCGGCTGCCTTGACCGGCCTACTTCGGGCGAATATATTCTAGACGGCGAGGCTGTGGCAAAATTAAACGATGACCAACTCGCCAGTATCCGTAACCGTAAGGTAGGATTTGTCTTCCAGGGGTTTAACCTGCTTCATCGAGCCTCGGCCCTGGCCAATGTGGAACTTCCTTTGCGTTATGGCGGGGTAAATCATGACCGCACTCAACGCGCCCGTGAAGCGCTGGAAGCAGTTGGTCTGGGCGAACGCATTCATCACCGCCCCTCGGAGCTTTCTGGAGGGCAGCAGCAGAGAGTAGCCATTGCACGCGCCCTGGTAACCAATCCGGCTATATTAATGGCAGACGAGCCTACCGGTAACCTTGACTCCAAGGCTGGTAAGGAGATCATGGAAATTATTTTGAATCTCAATCGTGAAAAGAAAATGACCACCATCATTGTCACGCACGATCCAAACATCGCCGCTCAAACCGGCCGGGTCTTGCACTTGCGTGATGGCGCATTGGAGGCAGTATTATGAACGCCGGACAATTAATCCTTGAAGCCCTGGAAAGCCTCAATTCGAACAAGCTTCGCTCAGGCTTGACCATCCTGGGGATCGTGATTGGCGTGGCGGCGGTCATCGCCATGTTGGCCGTCGGCCAGGGAGCGTCGAACTCGATCACCAACCAGATCAACAGCCTGGGCACTAACCTGCTCTTTGTCGGCCGCAACTTCGGCCAGAGAGGTCAGACCAACCCGCAACCGCTGACCATTCAAGACGCACAGGCCCTGGCAGACCCCTCCCAGGCGCCAGATGTCGCCCAGGTCTCCCCGGTGGTTAATGGTCAGGCCACGCTGACTGTCGCCGGGGCGACCTTCAGCACCGAAGCCACCGGGGTAAACGAAAATTACTTTGCCATGCGCAACTACACCCTGAGCGACGGCTCCTTTTTCACCCAGAACCAGATCACCGGGCGCGCCTCGGTATGCGTGATCGGCGCGGGCGTAGCTGACAATCTCTTCAACACTACCACCGGGCTGGTCGGGCAGACCATCCGCATGAACAAGCAGCCCTTCACCATCGTGGGCGTCTTGAATTCGATTGGCGGCGGTGGGTTGGGCAGCGCCGATAACATCTTCCTGATCCCGTTCACCACCGCCCAGGTGCGTTTGAACTCCAGAAACCCGCAGGAAGTGGACCAGATCCTGGTGCAGGCTACCAGCGCCGATACGGTAACGGCAGCCTCGAACGAGATTACCGCCATCCTCACGGCGCGCCATCACATCACTACGGCGACCCTCGATTTCCAGGTTTTATCCCAGGCGTCCTTCGTGCAATCGGCGCAGACCATTACCGGTACTTTCACGGTTTTCCTGGGTGGCGTGGCAGGCATCTCCTTGTTGGTGGGTGGGATTGGGATTATGAACATCATGCTGGTATCCGTCACCGAGCGCACGCGTGAGATAGGGCTGCGTAAAGCTCTGGGAGCCAGAAAAAGAGATATCCTGGTACAATTTTTAACGGAGTCCGCCTTGCTCAGCCTGTTAGGAGGGTTGATAGGTATTGGACTGGGGTATATCATCGCAGGGGTAATTGGGCGGATTGCCACCGCCAGCGGCACCGCATTAACCCCAGCAGTCGGAGTTGATTCGATTTTGATCGCAACTCTCTTCTCCACCGCCGTAGGTGTGTTCTTTGGATTATATCCGGCAAACCGGGCGGCTGGACTCGAACCTGTAGAGGCATTACGATATGAATAAAAAAATGCCAGGTCGTTCCAACGGAAAACCTATCCATTGGTGGAGGGCGCTCGTTGCTATTTTATTTATAGCAGGAACATTTCTGCCCTCGACCCGAGCAGTCGAAGCTGTACCTATGACCAGCACCCTGGCAGATCCCACCCAAATTGTGGATTTATTTGCAGGGGAGGAGAGTTCAGACCCGCACGTGTTTACCCCGATCGGAACCACGCTGTTGTTCGTGGCCACTGACCGGCACGGGACCGGGTTGTTTAAAACCGATCCACCCTATACTCAGATTGTGAGAGTCTCGCCTGTCGAGCTAAAAGGGGATGGAGTCAATCCTGACGAAATCGGTGTGATCGGAACTACAGTGTTTTTCAGCGGGACAGATGGCACTCATGGCGTGGAGTTATGGAGGTCTGATCCGCCTTACACCAGCGCCAGCGAGGTAGCTGATATCAACCCGGAAGGCGATTCGTTCCCAAAATATTTTGCGACCATAGGCAACGCCCTGTTTTTCCAGGCCAAGGATAACAATTCCGGGTTTGAGTTGTGGAAAACTCTGCCGCCGTATACCAGTGCTACACTGGTAGTCGACTTGAACCCGGGCTCTCCGGGCTCAAACCCGGCTTACCTGACCAATATCGGGTGGATTTTGTTCTTTGCTGGCGACGATTCCAGCGGGACTGACGTGTGGAAGGTCGAACCACCTTACGATGCATCTCACACCTCACGCGTCTCGTTGACCTTCCCGGGAAACGGCGGCGATGGGCACGCGGCTCACCTGATCGCCGTCGAAAACACCCTCTTTTTTAGCGCCACAGATGGCACCAGCACGTCCCCAACAACTGGAACACCCCTGGGATTCCAGTTATGGAAATCTACGGCGCCTTACACACCGGCTACCACCGTCGAAGTCAATGATCTAAAAGCTACCGGGTTTGGCAGCGATCCTGGCGGATTCCAGGCTATAGACGATAATTTATTTTTCACAGCCACCACACCTACCAGCGGGAAAGAGCTGCACTATACCATCCCACCCTACGATACGGTGCATACTTATCGCGTGTTTGATCTTGCTTATGGAACCCCAGGCAGCAATGCCGAGCATTTTGCTGTGATCGGTAAAAAGCTGTTCTTTAGCGCGGTAAATATAAATAATAACGCCTTCAGCACTTCTAATGGCTATCAAATTTGGCGAGCTACGCCCCCATACCACGACGAAGACCCAGTGGCAACCATCAATCCCGACGGTTCTTCGTTCCCACACAACATAACCGCAATCGGCACCAGCCTGTTCTTCAGCGCCACAGATGGGGTCTATGGTTTTGAGTTATATAAGAGTGATCCTCCCTATAAATTCTATTCAACCAATCGCATTGCAGACATTAATCCAGGAAGTAAAGGATCTGACCCAGCCTATTTCACTGCCATCGGCACGACCCTATTTTTTGCAGCGACAACAGCAGAGGATGGGCGAGAACTATGGAAGATCAAGACCAACATCATCTTACCATCCACTGGTTTTGCCCCCAACGTAGACTCCTACGTACCTCCCCAGAAAGCCGACCAGGCCTACCAGGAGCTGGACTCGCTGTCGCTGGAAATACCCTCGCTTCGGGTCAAAACCCCTCTGGTAGGAGTTCCAAGTGACCTGGGCGGTTGGCGGTTAGACTGGCTGTGGGACCAGGCCGGGTACCTGGAAGGCACTGCCTTCCCCACCTTGCCCGGAAACAGCGCCATTACCGGGCATGTTTACCTGCCAAATGGTAAACCCGGCCCATTTGTCAATCTGTCTACCTTGAAATATAACGATCAAATCATCGTTCACGCGTGGGGCCAGCGCTATATTTACCAGGTGCGCTCTGTGCTGGAAGTCAGGCCGGAAAATATCAGCGTCATCAGCCATGAAGATATTTCATGGCTAACTCTGGTTACCTGCCAGGATTACGACGAAGCCAGTGACAGTTACAGCATGCGGGTAGCGGTCAGGGCTGTTCTGGTTAAGGTTGAAGCGGATTAGCCATTACCCTGCCTGGAGTTGACCGCGGCAATTCTCTTTTAAGGTAAAATAATCTGAATCGGGTTATATGATCATGAGAATCATTCACGATGAGGAGAATTCATAATGGCTGTTTGGAAAATTTTACTGACCGATGGCCTTGAAGAAAGCGGGCAAACCATTTTGCGTGCATCGGCGGAGACTGCCGATCGCAGTGGAATTTCAGCCGACGAACTGCTTCAAGTGGTTGGTGAATACGATGCACTGATTGTGCGCGGCCGGACTAAAGTCACTCCGGCTGTTCTGGCGGCAGGCACAAAGTTGAAGGTGGTTGGGCGTTCCGGGGTGGGAGTTGATAATATTGACCTGGCAGCCGCCCGTGAACGGAAAATTTCCGTGGTCAATGCTCCTTTGGGGCTGACCATTGCCGTGGCAGAATTAACTCTGGGCCTGATGCTCGGCATGGCGCGTGAAATTCCGCGCGCGGATGCTGGGATTAAAAACGGGAAATGGCTGAAAAAGGAACTGGAAGGCACCGAAATTTATGGGAAAACATTGGGGGTGATTGGCGTGGGGCGCATCGGCAGTGCGGTAGCTCAAAGGGCTGAGGCCTGCGGGATGAAAGTGATTGGATACGATGCGATGTTGAAGCCTGATGAAATCCGCCAGCGTGGGTTAGCGCCAGTCGGCCTGGAAGAGCTATATTCCCGCTCGGACATTATCACCGTACATACTCCGCTGACCAACGAAACCCGCGGCATGCTGGGCTCATCATCCTTTGGGCAAATGAAAACAGGCGTGCGGATTGTTTGCGCCGCCAGGGGCGGGGTAATTGACGAAGCCAGCTTATTGGCTGCGCTAAATTCCGGAAAGGTAGCTTTCGCCGGCCTGGACGTGTTTGCCACTGAACCACCCGGATTGACCGAGCTGGTTGCTCACCCTCACGTCATTTGCACCCCCCACATCGGCGCGCAGACTCTCGAAGCACAAGCAAGAGCCGCCTATGATATCAGCACCGAAGTATTGGCCGCCTTACGTGGCGAGCCCCTGCGCTGGAAAGTAGCGTAACCGCATGGAACAAAAACTAGACCGGCTGAAAGCATTATTGACCGAGGTGGTTGACCTTAGAACCGCACAGGCAGTGCTGGGTTGGGACCAGGAAACGCTCATGCCGCCCGGCGGGGCCCTGGGAAGAGGGTATCAACTGGGTACACTGGCCAAAATTGCCCACGCAAAATTTACTTCTGATGAAGTAGGCCAACTGTTGGAGGATTTGGGGCCGTTGGGCAAACAGTTCCCTCCAGATTCTGACGAGGCCTGCCTGATAAAAATCACCCTCCGGGAATACCTGAAACTTAAGCGCGTCCCCTCAGAATACGTAGAAGAAAATACCCGCGTCACTTCCAATGCTTATTCAGTTTGGGAAAAAGCCAAAGCCAGCTCTGATTTCTCCATGTTTCGCCCTGAACTGGAAAAAGTAGTTGCGCTGCGCCGCCAGTATGCCAGCTTTTTCCAACCATATGTCCACGTGTACGATCCGTTATTGGATGATTTTGAACCAGGTCTGAAAACTGCTGAGGTCAAGGATATTTTTAATGTGCTGCGCCCCCAACAGGTGGCTTTATTGCATGCTATCGCCGGTAAACCTGTGCCGGAAAGCAAATTTTTAACCGCCAGTTATCCTGAGAGTACCCAGATAGAGTTTGGCAAAGAAGTCATCACGCGTTTTGGGTTTGACTGGCAGCGCGGCCGGGAAGACCTGACTGTCCATCCGTTTACGACCGGTTTCAATACTGGAGACGTGCGCATCACCACCCGGGTTGATTCGCAACGGCTGGAGATGGCAATTTTTGGAACCATGCACGAAGCCGGGCACGGTATGTACGAGCAAGGAATTGACCCCACCCTGAACAGGACGCCCCTGGCGAGCGGCGCATCCATGGCCATTCACGAATCTCAATCTCGCCTGTGGGAGAACCTGGTAGGCCGCTCACGACCTTTCTGGGTATATTTCTACCCACGCCTGCAGCAGTTATTTCCGAGCCAGTTAGAAAATATAAGCCTGGATACGTTTTACCGGGGGATTAACCGGGTCGAACCGAGTTTGATCCGGGTTAACGCCGACGAAGCCACTTACAACCTGCACATCATGCTGCGCCTTGAACTTGAAATTGCTCTGATGGAAGGCAGCCTGGCAGTAAAGGACCTTCCATCGGCCTGGAACAGCCGGGTGAAAGAATACCTGGGGTTGACCCCACCGGATGATGCCAACGGCGTATTACAGGACGTCCACTGGTCTCAAGGATATTTTGGGTATTTTTCCACCTATGCACTGGGCAACCTGGTCTCTGCCCAAATCTGGGAAGCTCTCAGCGCAGATATCCCCGACCTGGAAAAGGATATCTCGCAAGGTGAATTCAGGCCCATCTTAACCTGGCTGCGGGAAAAAATCCATCGCCATGGGGCGAAATTCGAACCACAAGACCTGATCCGCAAGGTTACCGGTACGGGGATTACACCAGAGCCCTATATGCGCTATCTGACTGCCAAATACAGTGAGATTTATCACCTATAATAATTTTTAATCACTTCTCAGAATTATTGTCAAAGCAGAATCCCCAATGACACTTCTACAATCGACTGGCAGTTCCTTAAGAAGGACCGTCTTGCTGGTTCCAGCAGGAATTGTCCTGTTAATCTGCCTGGCAGCTTGCCAGGCGCTCAATCTACCCGGAACTGCCCCGCGTCTCCCCTCAGCAACGGTTCCGCAAAAGACATCGACAGTGTCTGCGACACCCCAGCCCAATCCGTCAGTGGTGGGGAGTGCGCTCATCGAAACAGAAACGGCCTCACAGACGGCGGAACCACCCGCCGACAATTCAACCGCGACAGACAGCGCCACTCTGACTGCCTGGCCAACCAAACAGTTTACCCCCAGCCTGGGGCCTTCGCCTACGTATACGCCAACGGCTACCTTTACCCCCACCATTACTTCAACCCCGCTCCCGCCGCTGGCCTCCTTACGATTAATAAAACCCGGGCCGCTCTCGAAAATTACCTCCCCAATTAAAGTCGAGGCGATGGTAATCCCGGGAGATGACGGCTACGTTTATTTTGACCTGCTGGGGGAAGATGGGCGGATCATTAACCATGTTGAAGATAATCTGAAATACAATCTGGGGCAGCATATTATTATTGTACCTAAGATCGATTTCCAGACCAGTGCAGTCGCCGAATCGGCCCGGTTGGTAATGTACACCAGAGATTCGGCCGGGCGGATCATTTCGCTTACTTCCGTTGACCTTTTCTTAATTTCGTTAGGCAGCAACGTGGTGAATGCCCCGAAAATGCAACAAGAACCTTTTCTGGTGCGCTGGCCGCGTCACGGCGACAGCATCAGCGGCGGTATCGTTCACCTGATTGGCCTGGCAAAACCACTCAGCAATAAACCGCTGGTGATTGACCTGACGGATGACCAACAGAACGTGGTGGGAACAGCCATTTTACAGGTACCACCTCCTACCGGAAATTTAAGCCACACGCCTTTCGAGGTAGATATTCCCTACTCGATCCAGGAAGAAAAAACTGTGCGGCTGTCGTTGCGCCAGGAAAGTGATACACGCATCCCGGGAGACGTCGGTCTTTTCAGCCTGATGCTCGATCTACTGCCTTAGAAATCGATAGGGTTCACAATTACAATAGCAAAAAGTGAATCCTTTTACTTGATCTCGATTTCAAGCCAGATTTCATCGCGGATGGGGATGCCATTTTCGCCCACCAAAGGGATGGCAGGTTTTAACTTGCGCGATTCATTCACCGCCCCCGGGTGAAGCGCCATAAGGTGAAACCCACGTTTCTGGTAAAATTCCAGGGCATGCAGATTATCGTTGGTCGTCACCAGCCATACCTTGCGGCAGCCGGCTGTTTTCGCCGCCTGAAAAGTGGCCTCCACCAGGGCCGTGCCAATGCCGGCGCCCTGTACGTCGCAGTCCAGGCTGACCAGCTCACAGGCGCCACCCTCGATATGCATCGTTGCCAGGGCAACCGATTCTCCCTGGTAAACTGCTAAAAAACCGGGCAGATCGGCTGGATAATAGATCACTCCGTGAGCCACTACCATCTCATCGCCCCAATATTGAACCGTGCGCCGGCGCACCCAATCGTGGTCGGCGGAAGTGACAGGTCGGATAGAAAAGTTTTCCATATTTCCCATTTAATGTGGATTTATTCAGATGATATATTGGAATAGAACCCCAATAAATAAGGCTACGGCGATCAGGCTGTTGACGTTAAAGAATGCCACCCCGATCCTTGAAAGGTCCGAGGGCGTCACCAGGCGGTGTTCCCATACCAACAGGCCTGCGACCACCAGCAAGGCCAGCCAGTAAAACCAGCCGTACCCGAGCAAGATCCCCAGTAGGATGAGTAAACCGGTCATCAGCATGTGACAAAGGGTAGATAAACGCAATGCAAAGGGGACTCCCCGTCGAGCCGGGATGGCATACAGGTGCAACTGGCGGTCGTGGTCGACATCCTGGCAGGCATATAACAGATCAAAACCTCCGATCCACAAGGTTACAACCGCCAGGAACAGCCAGGCAGGCAGGTCCTGCCAGGTAAACAACGACCCGCGCACCGCCACCCAGGCTCCCACCGGAGCCAATCCATCGGTAAACCCCAGGATGAAATGGGAAAGCTCGGTGAAGCGCTTGGTATAAGAATATCCCACCAGGAATACCAGGGCGAGCGGAAGGAGTTTGAGGGGCAAAGGGCCTAACATACCGGCAGCCAGTGCCAGGCAGGCGGCCGACAGGATCGTGCCAATCCAGGCCGTATGCATTGAAATCGAACCAGTAACTAATGGGCGTTGAGCAGTGCGTGGGTTCAGTGCATCCAACCGGCGGTCGAGAATCCGGTTTAGCGCCATGGCCAGGGTTCGCGCCGCTGCCATGGCAATTGTGATCCACAGGAATTTACTCCACCCGGGCCAACCATTTGCCCCTACCAGCATGCCCAGGTAAGCAAACGGCAGGGCAAAGATCGTGTGCTCAAATTTAATCAAGTCCAAAAAGGCTTTGATCGATCTCAATGCGAACTCGCTCCTGGCTGCCCGGCTCTCATCCAGGGACACAGCCAGCGTTCCAGGCCGTCCACGCTGAAGTACAACATCATCCCCAACAGGCTCATCAACACAATTCCGGCGTACATGGCCGGATAATTCAACAGGGTGCTTCCATTCAAGAATATATAATACCCCAGGCCATAACGGGTGGCAAAAAGCTCAGCGATATACAGCACGGCAACCGCTGTCCCGACCGACTGGCGTAAGGCGGTCAGAATAGCGGGCAGGCTCGCCGGAAGATACACGAAACGGAACAGGGCCCGCCGGCCGGCGCCCAAACTGCGCACACTCTGGATTAATTCGGGACGCAGGGCTGCCGCCTGGTCGCGCACCAGCACCAGGATTTGGAAGAACAGGATCAAGAAAATGATCACAATCTTGGCCAGGTCGCCAATTCCCAGAAATAACAACACGACCGGCACAAGCACTACTTTGGGAATTGGGTACAACCAATAAATGAACGGTGAGAAAATGCGGTTCAGGCGCGGCGATTGTCCCAGCACCAACCCAGCCGGTGCTGCCAGCAGCACTGAAAGCAACATACTGGCTAAAACGCGCCATAAACTGGCCAGAAAATGCAGCGGCAGTTCACCACGGCCAAGTTCTTTACCCAAGGCAACCGCCACAATCAATGGAGTAGGTAAGACCGGCTGGTTCAGCAGCATGGCCAAACCTTGCCAGAGGAGAAGCAGGACCAGCAAAGCGATGATAACATGCCCGCGTTTCACCCTGCCCCCAATCGTAACTGTAACTCATCGAAGGACTGGCGATAAGCAAGGCTATCGCGATCCACAGGCTGCCCGAACAGCGGGTTGGCGAGCTGGCTCATCTGCCGGCCGGTTGTGCCACCCAGGATCATGATTGATTGGCCCATGATCAGCGCTTCCTCAATCGCATGGGTGACCACAACAAAGGTAAAACGCGCCTCTCGCCATAATTGGAGGGTTAAAGATTGCAGGTCTTTGCGCGTGACCGGATCGAGCGAAGAAAACGGTTCATCGAGCAGCAGCAAATCGGGCTGCAGCACCAATGTGCGGGCGATAGCCGTGCGCTGGCGCTGACCTCCGGATAGCTGGCCCGGGTAGGCGCCGGCCACTTCCGTTATCCCCAGGCGGTGCAGCCAGAAATCCGGCCCCTGCGAGGGTGCGGCAACCGCCGGACGCGGAGCGTGCCTGCCATCCGGCCCGTAAAAACCGCGCATTTGCAGACCTAAATTAACATTTTGAGCGACTGTCGCCCATGGCAGCAGGCCATAATCCTGTAAAACCAGCCCGGTCTGAGGCCGCGGCCGGGTCAAAACCTGCCCATCAATGGTCACTGTGCCAGATTGAGGCAGGATCAATCCGGCTAACAGATAAAGCAAGGTGGTTTTTCCACAGCCGGACGGCCCCAGCACCGCCCACGATTGAGCGCTGCCAATCTCCCAATCGAATTGGTCGAAGATGAGTTTTCCACCCCCAGAGTAAGAAAAAGATACTTTTTCTAGCTTTACCATGGCACGGCTGGATGATCAGGGCTTTACCAGGAAATTGTCGACGACCGAACCGGCGTAAGGAACCATCCGGTCTACCAGCCCTTTGGTCACAGCCCACTGCGCCACTGCATCGAATTGCGCCTGGGTGGGCAGACTGGACTGCGGAAAAGTTGGCACCGAGTAACTGGCCGCCAGATCGGATGGCACCAGGTTATATTTGGTGAAGATGGGACGCCCTTTTTCGGGTGAAGCATTGATCTCCTGAATGGCCTTTTCTACCGCACGCAGAAACCCCTTGACGGCGGTAGGATGCTGGGCGAGAAAACTTTTGTGGAAAGAAATCACGCTGTTGCCAAATTCGGGATGCACCCTGTCGTCAGTGATGACCACCGCCCCATTCTGGATAGCCAGGGTGGCAAAAGGTTCGGGAAGTGTGGCGGCCTTCAATCCGCCAGAACTCAACATCGCCATCCGTTCAGGAATCTTCGGCACCGCGATGGTTTTAATCTGGTCAGGCGCCAGCCCCTCCGATTGCAGCAACTGGTCGGTAACGTAATCGATGATCGAACCCTGAGAGATTCCGATGGGTACGCCAGCCAGGCCGGCAACCGTTGTGATCCCCGCCTTCGGAGAGGCCACCACCCGGTATAACGGCGACTCGTGGGTAGCTATACGCATGAAGCGAACAGCCTGCACAGTAATCTCTTGCCGATTATATAACACCACCGATACCAGGTCATTGATCATTCCATCCGCCTGCCCGGCCGCCATCACCTGGTCCCTTTCAGCCGCCGACCCTACCGGGATAAATTCGACGCTGACCCCTTCAGCCGTGAAATATCCCGCTTCCTGGGCCAGGTAGAGTGGGATAGTATCCAGGATAGGCAGCATGGCGATCCGTACAGAAACCTTATCCGCGGCCGGCTTCGCTGCACATCCGCTTGCGAAACTGGCAAGGCTGGCAAAGACCAATAAAACCGCCATGCATTTTAAAAATCGCTGTAAAACACCTTTACCCATTTATAATCCCAGTTCTTTCCATATATCCGTAATATGCTGCTTTACCTCGGGGGTCATCACGGCCACTTCAGGCCACCCCCGCCCATAACCTTCTTCCGGCATTTTTGCCGTGGCATCGATTCCAATTTTGCCTCCAAACGAATGCTGGTAAGAAGCATGGTCGAGGTGATCGACCGGACCCTGGCTGACCAGGATATCGCGGTTCCAATCCACGTTCCCCAACGCCTGCCAGGCTGCCTGCGAAAGGTTCTGCACATCAACCCATTCATCCACCACCACGATACACTTGGCCAGCATCAGCAAACCCAGTCCCCATAACCCGTGGATCACTTTACGGGCATGCCCGGGGTAGCGCTTCTGCAGCCTGACCAGCACCAGGTTGTGGAACACGCCTTCAGCCGGCATGTGAATATCCAGCACCTCCGGCAGGAAAATGCGGATGAGGGGCAGGAACAGCCTTTCAGTAGCTTTGCCCATCCAGTAATCTTCCATGGGGGGTATTCCGACGACGGTAGCCGGATAAATCGGCTCTTTACGGTGCGTGATGGCCGTGACGTGAAAAGCCGGGAACAGCTCGACCGGAGTGTAATAGCCAGTATGGTCGCCAAATGGACCTTCGGAGCGATAATCAGCCAGGTCAACGTAGCCCTCGATGACGATATCCGCCTTAGCCGGGACTTCAAGCGGCTGTGAAACGCAGTTGACAAATTCGACCGGCGCGCCGCGCAGATAGCCGGCTAGCAAGTATTCGTCAATTTCAGGCGGCATTGGCGCAGACGCGCACCAGATGCAGGCCGGGTCCCCACCCAGCACGACTGCGGCCGGAATCTTTTCTTGTTGTAAAGCTTTAGCCTGGTGTTCATGCTCAGCACCGCCTTTATGGCGCTGCCAATGCATCAGCAAAGTCTGGCTGTCGGCCACCTGAAGCCGGTACATCCCCACATTGCGCACCCCGGTTTTGGGATTGCGGGTGACGACTTGCGGCAGGGTAATGAATTTCCCACCATCTTTTGGCCAGCATTTCAAGATGGGCAAGAAATCCAGAGAAGCGCCCTCCTTCATAACTACTTCCTGAACGGGGGCATTGCGCATGCTGCGCTTACGCGGGCGCAAGCCGGCCGATAAAAGTGCGCTGAGCATTTCGCGTCCCCTGCCAATCGCCTGGCCCAGGCTGGCCGGCAGGCGCATATCGATGAGCCTGGCCAGGTGCTGGTTGAGTTCCTCAAGTCGATTGACCCCCAGGGCCAATGACATGCGCTCTTCATTGCCGAAAGCGTTGATGAGGACCGGGATGTCGTAGCCGGCCGGTTTCTCAAAAAAAAGAGCCAGGTTGTTTTCTGGCGAGTTTTTACAGACCCGGTTGCACACCTCGGTAATTTCCAGATCAGTAGAAACCGGGTTGGTAATCCGCTTTAACTGGCCGTGCTGTTCCAATAGGCCGGTAAACTGGCGTAAATCTTGAGAGGTCAAAATTGCACTCCCTTACTAAGTCCCTAATATCTAGATTATAACCGAACACAACCTTAGAGCTCACTTTTAAGATTAAAGGATTACCCCTATCATATATGTAAGTGGACGATGACTTTGCTTGACACAATTTTCTCGATGTGCTAAAGTATTACAGGGTCTGGCTTTTCCTCAGATAACCCTTCGGGGATTCTTAATTTCATACAGGAGTGGTCCCTTGACCAAATCACGTACACAACTGATGGTTGATCGCCTGCGCGAATTGCAAGCGTCCTCTCCAGATATAGAGGCATCAGCGATCGTCAGTGTCGACGGATTGACAATCGCATCTGCTCTCCCACAGGGTGTTGAAGAAGACCGTGTTTCGGCTATGTCGGCGGCTATGCTATCATTGGGTGAAAGAATTGCCAGCGAGTTGGGACGCGGTTCCCTTGAACAGGTATATATCAAGGGGGAACAGGGGTATGTCGTCCTGATGTCGATCGGAGAAGAAGCTGTTTTGACTGCCCTGGCCCGTGAACATGCCAAACTCGGTTTGATTTTCCTGGATATGCGGCGAGCCACTGAAGATTTGAGAAAACTCATCTAAACGACGGAAGACTATGGATCCAATCCCAAAAAGCGGCCTGTACTACCCCAATAAGACTGCCCGAATTGCGATATTCTCCCTCGAAGACGTGATGGGAAAAAATGGCATTAATGCCATCCTCAATTTGGCCAATCTACCTAACCTGATTGATAACTATCCACCTGATAACCTGGCGCGTGAATTTGATTTTGCCGATTTCTCGGCCATCAACGCCGCTTTGGAAGAGATGTACGGCCCACGCGGCGGTCGTGGATTAGCCTTACGTGCCGGCAGAGCGACCTTCGATGAAGCCCTGCGCAATTTTGGCGCGTTGGCTGGGGTCGGAGACCTGGCTTTCAGAGTCCTGCCTCTGCCTGCCAAGCTGCGTATCGGCCTTCCTGCGATGGCGCGCATTTTTTCGCAGACAAGCGACCAACTCAGCACGGTTGAAGAGAAAGATGACCATTACGTTTACACAATCCACCGCTGCCCGGTGTGTTGGGGACGACGTACGGATAAACCGGCCTGTTTTATTGCCACCGGCCTCTTGCAATCGGGTTTGAAATGGTTGTCCGGCGGCAATGAGTTCCGCGTCGTTCAAACTTCCGCGCATTCCTGTGGGGATAAAGTCTGCGACTTTAACATCAATAAAGAACCCATCGGGTAGGTGATCGTGGAAGAAAAAAAGGACAGTCTGCTCATCGTTGAGGACGATGTCGATATCGCCGGTATGCTCAACGATTACTTCACCAATCAAGGATATGCCGTATCAACTGTAAACTGGGGCGAAGATGCCATCCACGCCTGCCAATCCAATCTGCCTGACCTGATTATTCTGGACATCCGGTTACCGGATATCGACGGCTTTGAAGTGGCGAAACGGTTGCGCTCCAACCGTAAGACGCGCCAGTTGCCAATCATCTTCCTTACCGAAAAGCGTGATCGTAAAGACCGCATGCTTGGGCTGGCGCTCAATGTCGAAGACTACATCACTAAACCTTTTGACATGTATGAGTTGCGCCTGCGCGTGCGCAACACGCTGAAACGCTCACGCCAATCCAGCCTGACGCACCCGGTGACCGGACTGCCGGTTGGAGAGTTAGTGGATGAACGCCTTAATCATTTCCTGTCAGCAAAGAACCAGGTGATTTTCATCAATGCGCTGCGCAACACGGAGCAGTTCAGAGAGGTTTATGGCTTTGTGGCTGCGGATGACTTACTGAGGGCGGTATCAATCATGATGGTAGATGCCCTGAGAGAATTTGCCTCACAAGATGATTTCATCGGCCATCTGACCGACGCAAATTTTATCATCATTGCCGGGCCAGAGGCAGCGGCAGCCATCAAAGACAGCCTCTCCAAACGACTGAAACAAAGCTTCGACTATTTTTATCGTGACCAGGACCGTGATTCCGAAAAATTTTTGCACCAGCGCCTGGCAGCTGATTTCTTCAACATCCAGGCGAGCCAGACCATTTCACGGGATGTCCCTCAATTGAGAGATGAGCTGGCCAGGCTGTGCCAGGCTAATAATCCTTGAACACCACTATCGTAATTCCTACTTATAACGAGGCTGACAATCTGCCTGTCCTGGTCCCGGCGATCTTAGCTCTCCCGCTTGCCGGGTTGAAGGTATTGATCGTGGACGATAATTCCCCGGATGGTACCGGTCAGATCGGGGAAGACCTGGGAAAAGAGTGGCAAGGACAGGTAGAAGTGCTCCATCGCCCCGGGAAAATGGGCCTGGGCACCGCCTATATCCAGGGTTTCCAACACGCCATCCAGCAAGGCGCCGAAGCAATCGGCCAAATGGATGCGGATTTCTCCCATCCAGTCGAAAAAATCCCCGAAATGGCGCAGGCGCTGGAATCGTGCAGCGTGGCGATTGGCTCACGTTACATCCCTGGAGGCAGCCTGGATGAGCGCTGGCCAGTTTGGCGCAAGGGCCTGTCCTCTTTTGGAAACATTTATGCGCGGACAATCCTGGGCCTGCCGATGAATGACATCACCGGCGGTTTTCGCCTTTGGCGCAGTACCACGCTGGCCGGAATGCCGCTGGAGAGGATCCGCTCTAATGGTTATGTCTTCCAGGTAGAAATGATCTACGTAGCCACCCGGCTGGGATTTACCTTCAAGGAAGTCCCCTTCCATTTTGCTGACCGGCGCTGGGGAAAATCGAAGATGAACTTCCGCATCCAGGTTGAAGCAGCTTTACGGGTCTGGCAGCTCGCCGGGATTTACCACGATTTAGAGAAGAAAATTGCGCTTTAGAATTAAACCAAAGACGATTTATATGCGTCGACCAGGCTTTTCCATTCCGCCAGGCTGAGCGTTTCTGCGCGCCGGCGCGGGTCGATCCCGATTGAATCCAGTAAGGCAACTACTCGATCAGGCGACACCCGCAGCCCGGCAGACAGTGAATTGCGCAAGGTTTTGCGCTTCTGGCTGAAACCGGCCCGGGCCAGTTTGAAAAAATCGTCCAGATCGCTGCTGGCAATCAGGGGTTGAGCGTATAAATCGACCCTGACCACACTTGAATCCACCTTGGGAGCCGGGTAAAAAGCACCGGCCGGAATACGCAGAACTCGCTTTGCTTCGCCATACACCTGCACGCTGAGGGCCAGTAAACTCAGATCGCCAGGCCCGGCGCAAATCCGCTCGGCGACCTCTTTCTGTACGGTCAACACGATGCGGGCCGGCTTGACCGCCGGCGCCAACAAATGGCGAATCAAGGCCGAGGTGATGTAATAAGGGATGTTGGCGACGACCAGGTAGCCCGTTTCACCCACCAGGTGGGACGGGTCGAGTTCGAGGATATCACCGCTGACGACTTCAACGTTCTGGTAACCGGCCAGCACCTGGGCCAGCAAAGGTAATAACCCCTCGTCCAGCTCGACTGCCACGACTTGGCGGGCGACCTGGGCCAGGCCACGGGTCAGACTACCCAGGCCAGGGCCTACCTCCAACACCAGCGAGCCGGGCGGAATATCGGCGGCCTGGATGATCTTGCGCAGCGCTTCAGGATCGACCAGGAAATTTTGGCCCAGGCCCTTCTTGGGGGACAGGCCATACTGGCGTAAAAGGGCGGCCACGTTGAGGAAAGGCAGGTTTAAGGAAGGATCCATGGAATATCTGCCGGCACAGGGGTCAGAAAATATAGGGTAACATTCTGATGCCACTCTTCCAACTCGGCATCGGTAAAGCCAAGGTCGATCCAATGCTTGCCCGGGATGCCTCCGCCCACGTCGGCGATGACCGCGCTGCCATATCCGGGAACATACACAGGCTGGCCTCCCATCAGCAGATACCAGTTATAGGTAACAGCAATCACCCCGCGCTTGACCGGCAGTCCTAAGGACGTGCCATAATAGCATTTGGCGACGTTACCCAGTCCGCACGGTGAATAGGCGGTCGCATATACAGTAATGGCGCGCCAGTATTGAATTGCGCCACCCGGCGTATCCAGGCTGCGGATGACCACCCGGGTGCCATAGCCTACTTTGCGGTTCCTGGGCTGGCTGGCAACCCACTGCGCCTCGGTGGTTTTATCCGTCTCCTGCCCGTCTTCGTAACGCACGCGCAGGCGGGTTACCTGGATGCCGACCTGCCCGGCGTCGACCACGCTGCTCTGATCAAGCTCAGTGTTTGGGTCAGCTACGTATTCAGTCTTATACGGCAGATGCTTTTGCTCGAGGGTGACCTCTTCGGTGACGCGCACCACCCTTATCTTGCCGTTTTCCGGCAGGGGCTGGTCCTCGGCCGGTTTGCTGTAGTCCAGGCCCTGTAGCGCAATCCCAACCTGGGCTAACGCCTGGCCTACAGTGGCGGCGGCCGAATAAACGCTAATCTTTTTGCCTTCCACCTGAATGGTGAGAGGAAAGGCGCGCTGCAGCGAAACCGGTCCAACCAAGGGCAGAGGCGCCTCCAACCACTGTGAAAGCGCATCGACCTCGCTAAATTGGTCGCCGTGTTCCCATAACGCCTGTCCTAAAGTAGCGGCGGCGCTGTTGAAAGCCACCTGGCTGCCATCGAGCTCAACACTCACCGCAGATGCGGGCTGGTACTGCAAATCATACTTTGAAACAGCGGGAAGGGGTTGGCCGGCGGGCACACCCAACCCTTGCCAGAAGATCCGGTCACCCGGATACAAGCGGATGCCGGCTTCCGCCAGCAGGTTACCAGGCAGGCGCTGGACGCTCCAGAAAGCCCGCTGGCGGGCCGGCTGAGCGGGCAGGGATGAGATTCCCCCGTCCCATAGATTGACCTGCCTGGAAGGCGCCAGGCTAATTGCAGCGGCCCAGCCCAACCAGTGATCGAGCGGGGGAGCCAGCAGGTCGGTTTGGCGGACGGTGATATTGGCCTCCTGGAGCGCCTGGCCGACGGTCAGGGCGCGGGTCCAAACCTGGCGCGACTGGCCGTCCACCAGGATGGTGATGGGGCGCTGGATGCCCACGTATACCAGTCCCAGCCCGGTGAGGATTAACAGGCCTGAAATCAGGAAACCGAGAATCTTTTTCATCGAAATGTGATGTGTATTAGCCGTTTGAAAATCTTATCACAGAGTATAACAAAAAACACCCCTTTGCGAGGGATGTTTTTAAGGTGCCGAGACTGGGAATCGGACCCAGGACACCACAATTTTCAGTCGTGTGCTCTACCAACTGAGCTATCTCGGCCTTACTGAATGCGGGATGATTTTAACAGCAAGACACTCGCCTGTCAAGAAATTACCGGGATAAAACGATAGTGAGTTTTCCGCTTCGGATCTATCCGAAAATACGGAAGGATCCACTTTTTTATGTGCAAAAAACCTACGGTTTTTTCCACATAAAAAAGTGGATTTCTTTATTTTCGGATAGGTTCTTATCCACAGGCAGAAGTCAGGCGCAGCATGGCTTCCAGCACTCCCCCGGCTATTGCCAGCGATTTATCTGAGATGGTATAGCAGTGCGAAACCTCCCCGCGCGGGTCGACGTCGCCGATTTTCATACCGGTTTGCACGGGCAACCCGTCGTGGAGCAGGCCGCGCACGACCCCATCCAGCCTGGATATCACCGGCTCATCCCCGATCATGGCGATCACCTCGCCGGCCTTCACCAGGTCGCCAATGTGACTTTTTTCGCGGAAGATGCCGGAGGCCGGGGCGACCAGTATGCGCCGGGCGTTCTCGCCGCTGATCGTGCCGGGGATGCCTGTGTTGGGTTCGGCGCTGCCCTGCAAGATGACGCGGCCCAAATTGTGGCCCCGGTTGGTCTCTACCACGGCGTGGCAGTCGACCCCTACGATAAACCCGGGTCCCAGGGCGACAACTGCCGGAGCGTCTTCCAGGCGCGTGCCCAGGTTCTGCTTGGCCAGGATCGCATCGATGACCACGTCCGGTTGGATTTGATGAATGACCTCAGCCTGCGGGTCGACCATGACCGCCACCTGGCGGGTTTTCCAACAAGCCTGGGCCTGAGACGCATGGTCGATCAGGCGGGCCGGTTCCCCTTCGATGGTCACCTGCCCGTCAAAAATAGCCGAGGCAAAGGCTACCGTGCGCCGAATGGCGGTCGGTTGAGCCACCTCGGTAATCAATACGTTGAACCCGCAGCGGTGCAGACGCCAGGCGACCCCGGTACCCAGGTCGCCGCCGCCTTTGATAACTACACGCATGGTCATAAAATGATATCTTCCCTTTTAGCAGTGGTTCACTTTTTTATATGCAAAAACCTGCGGTTTTTGCATATAAAAAAGTGATCACTTACCATAAAATTATAACCCCAGGCCAGTCTATAAGCCGCGTTCTGTAGGTTTTATCCCGGCGATCATCTCTCTAGGCCACAGGTTACCCTATGGCTCATGCGACCTACCCGGAGCTAGTGTCCGAAGACTGGGAAGCGAGCCGCTTCCCGCCCGCTGCGCCGGTAAACAGGCGAGCGAGCTTTGCTCCTGCTTGGTCTTGCTCCCGATGGGGGTTGCCTGGCCGTCGCATTGCTGCGAGCGCCGGTGGTCTCTTACACCGCCGTTTCACCCTAACCAGTTGCCTGGCAGTTTGTTTCTGTGGCCCTATCCAGAAGGTTACCCCTCTCCGGGGGTTGCCCGGCATCGCGCTCTACGGAGTGCGGACTTTCCTCGATCCCGCCGCAGGCAAGCCTGCGGTTGAACCGCGATCGCCCGACCGACCTGGGTGCATCCATGATACCCTGATCAAGGGTGAGGGTCAATATCACGGGCGAGT
>VFSW01001652.1_pt1 | contig 33957 bp, 25 predicted proteins | sample 5358111 | NCBI WGS metagenome assembly VFSW01 (sample SAMN11554181, study PRJNA540505) | mine drainage metagenome | isolation source: sediment from site ElyBrook_90M | place: USA: Ely Copper Mine, Vershire, VT | collected 2017
CACACATCCACTCCTCACTCCCGACCCCAACTCAGCTTCTTCGCAACTGACTCAGTCGAAAAATTTGAGCGCCTCGGCTCCCGCTTCCTCGGCCAGCCCACCGGCCCCGTCACCCTCGTCGATCTCGGCGGCTGATGCTTTGAATGTCTTTGATTGTTCTTACACAATAACCGGGCGCACTTGGTCTCGATTTTGAAACCATGGATTCTATATTCTCCGCGCTGACTTGCTGACTCGCTGATTTGCGCGTAGCGCAAGCTGACTCGCTGCTTTTGTCCTAAACCAATCTCATCTCCACTACAAATCCCCTCAATTCCTCAAATATCTGACCGCATCTTTTCAGCCCAATCCATCAACCTCTGAATGTTATCCTTATTAAGATTGGCCGGTTACTTCCGGCATGCTGGAGGATCGTCGCACGATGTTCAATTTAGACGGAAAAGTCGCTGTAATCTTTGGTCTCGCTAACAAGCGTTCCATCGCCTGGGGAATCGCCCAGCGCCTGCATCAGGCCGGCGCAAAGCTCGCCATCGGCTATCAAAACGAACGTATGAAGGCTGAAGCTGAAGACCTCATCAACGATTTACCCGGCGCCCACGGTTTTCAATGCGACCTCTCCAACGACGCTGAAATTGAAACCACCTTCGCCGAACTCGGCAAAAAATTTCCCAAAATTGACGTCCTCGTCCACGCCGTCGCCTTCGCTCCCGCCTCCGAACTTCGCGGCGAGTTCATCAACACCACCCGTGAAGGCTTCCGCCTCGCCATGGACATCAGCGTTTACACTCTCGTCGCCGTCACCCGCGCAGCCGTGCCCTTCATGTCTGAGGGGGGCAGCGTCATGACCATGAGCTACTACGCAGCTGAAAAAGTCGTCCCCAATTACAACGTCATGGCCGTCGCCAAGGCTGGCCTCGAGTCCACCGTACGCTACCTCGCATGGAACCTCGGCCCCAAAAACATTCGCGTCAACGCCATCTCCGCAGGCCCCATCAAAACCCTCGCAGCCCGGGGCGTCGGCGACCTCAGCGAAATGATGAAAACCCACGCCGACCGCGCTCCGCTCCATCGCAACGTCGACCAGCTCGAAGTCGGCGGCCTTGCCCTCTTCCTCGCCAGCGACCTCTCTGGCGCCATCACAGGCGAAACCATCTACGTCGACTGCGGCTACAACATCATGGGCTTCTAGCTTTTTTCCCTACTTCAATTTGGGTGCCCCTGGTCTCGTTTTTGAGACCAGGGATTCCATACTCCCCACCTCAACCGGCTCTCCCTATTCAAAAATCCATATTCAAAATCATTCCCAACCGCACTGCCACTTATCATTTACACTTTTCACGGGTGAATTGAAAGCTTTCTCAGTCACCGCCCAAACTTTGGAGGTTTCACTTGTCCCGTCCGTCACATTTTCAATCTCGCCTTTCGCTCTCTGCTCTCACTCTCGCGCTCACCGCTCTCACGCTCACCGCGCAAACCACTCCGCCTGACAAGACCCCTCCCAAGACACTCTCCGTCGAGTCCATCAACTCTCCCGGCGGTTACATCGGTCGACTCCCCGGCGGTTTCCGCTGGTCGCCTGACTCCAAGCACCTCACCTTCATTGATAAGGGCGAGCTCGCCGAAATCGATCTCACCACCGGAAAGCCCAAAACCTTCGTCGCTCAAGACAAACTCGCCGACCTCCAGAAAGCCAACATTAGCGAGAAGGACAAGGACCATCGCTCCCGCTACCATATGGCCGATTACATCTGGTCACCCGATTCCTCCAAGCTCCTCTTCGATTCCAACGGCCAGCTCGCCATCTACGACGTCAACGCCCAAACCGCTGCCGTCATTGCTGAAGCCGCTGACTCAGGCGACGATCCGCAATTCTCACCCAACGGTCAATCCATCGCCTTCATTCGCGATCACGGCCTCTTCATCGTTTCTCTCGCCCCCAACTCCACTCCCAAATCCATCGCCCCTCCGCCCAACGCAAACATCCTCAACGGCGAAGTCGATTGGGTCTATGCTGAAGAGCTCGATGTCCGCTCCAACTACTCCTGGTCGCCCGATTCCGCGTCCATCGCCTACCTCGAAATGAACGAGGAAAAAGTTCCCCTCTACCCCATCACCGATTGGATTCCCACCCACGCCACCATCGATCAGCAACGCTTTCCCCAGCCCGGCGACCCCAATCCCGCAGTGCGCGTCGGCGTCGTCAGCGCCAGCGGCGGCCTCACCCGCTTCGTAAATCTCCCCATCATTGCCAACCAGGATTACATTCCCCGCTTCGGCTGGGTCAACCCCTCCACTCTCTGGATTGAAACTCTCACCCGCGACCACAAGCACCTCAACCTCTACTTCGCTGACGCCGCCTCCGGTCAAGCGCACCTCGTCCTCGAGCGCACGGACGACAAATTCATCGACGACAATTACGACCTCAAGCTTGAAAACGGCAACATCTTCGTCACAGGATGGCAGGACGGTCACAACCACATCTATCGCTACAGCTACGACCCTGCCAACCCATCAACAGTTGCGCTCGTCGCCCAGCTTACCCACGGCGACTTCGATGTCGAGTCGATCCTCCTCATCGACGCCAAGCACTCCATCATCACCTTCGCCTCAAACGAGGGCGACCCCCTCAGCTCCCAAATCTGGCAAGTCGACTTCAACGGCAAACGCCACGCACTCACCACCGCCGCCGGCTCGCATCACGGCATCTTCACTCCCGATGGCTCGCACTACGTTGAATATTTCTCCAGCTTCACAAACATCGGAACCACTAGCCTCTGCGTTACAGGCGGCGCTTGCTCCCAGCTCTACGCTTACCCAACCATGGAGAGCCTCCACCTGCGCTCCCCGCAAATCATCACCACCACCGCGCACGATGGCAAAACCATCCTCTACTCAACTCTGCTGCTTCCTGAAGGCGCTAAAGATCCCGCCAGCGTTCCCCTCATCCTGAATCCCTACGGTGGCCCCGGCCCGCAGACCGTCACCAACAGCAGCGTCGCTGCCGGAGTCTTTGACGAACTCCTCACCCGTCACGGTTTCGCCGTTCTCCACACCGATAATCGCGGCACAGGCCATCGCGGTCGTGACTTCGCCCAAGCCGCTTACCACAACTTCGGTGCAGTCCAATTCGAAGACCAGATCACCGCCATGGACAATGTCCTCGCAAAATTTCCCGTCCTCGATAAAAATCGTCTCGGCTGGTGGGGATGGAGCTGGGGCGGCTCTTTCACCCTCTACGCCATGACGCACTCTGACCGCTTCCGCGCCGGTGTCGCCGTTGCTCCCGTCACCGATTACCGAAACTACGACTCCATCTACACCGAGCGCTACCTCTCACTCCCCGCTGACTTTCCAAAAGTCTACGACGAGGATTCTCTCCTCAACTCCGCCGCCAATCTCCACGGCCATCTCCTCATCGCTCACGGAACCGGCGACGACAACGTGCACATCTTGAACACCGTCCAGTACGTTCAAAAACTCATTGAAGCCGGTAAAAGCTACGACCTGCAAATCTACCCTCGCAAAACCCACTCCATCGCCGGCCCGGATGTGCGCACCAGCCTCTTCAATCGCATCCTCAATCAATTCGATGCCTACCTCTTGCCCGCCACCGATCCAGTCCCCGCAACCGCCAACCAAAAATAATCCGGGTGCCCCCGGTCTCGACTTTTTGAGGCCGGGGATACCAACATCTCTATGAACACACAATCATCCAAATCGAATCCTCACCCCGCTGAAACACCGCACACCCACGATCTGATTCGTGGCTCTGCCGCCGTTGGTGATTTCTCGCTCACCATCCTCTCCGATGGCACTTATCTCCTCGATGGCGGCGCCATGTTCGGCGTTGTTCCCAAACCTCTCTGGCAACGCCGCACCACTCCCGACGATCAAAACCGCATCCTCCTCGGCACCAACACTGTCCTCGTCCGCGATGGCAAACGAACCATCGTTATCGAAACCGGAATCGGCAACAAGCTCGACGAAAAACTACGCAACATCTACTCCGCCCAACAAAAACTCATGGACTCCTTCGCCGCCGCCGGAGTCCGCCCCGAAGAAGTCGATATCGTCATCAACTCGCATCTCCACTTCGACCACTGCGGCTGGAACACCCGCAAACTACCCGACGGCTCCGTCGTTCCCACCTTCCCTAACGCCCGCTACTTCGCCCATCGCGGTGAAGTCGAACACGGCCGCCTCCAGCTCGAGCGCGACGCCATCAGCTACATCGCCGACAACTACGAGCCCCTCATCGCCTCCGGACAAATGACCCTGATCGACGCCGGCGCAGAAATCACCCCCGGCATCACCACCGAACTCTTCCCCGGTCACACCGCCCAGATGATGGCCATCCACATCGACTCCTGTGGCCAGCGCGCCACCTACATCTCTGACCTCATCCCCACCTCTGCCCACCTCGATGTCACCTGGTGCATGGGCTACGACCTCGACCCGCTCTCCGTCATCTCCCAGCGCAAACGCTTCTACGCGCGCGCCATCCCGGAGCAGTGGCTCGTCCTCTTCACCCACGATCACCACACCCCCTTCGGCCACATCACACTCAACGAAAAAAGCAAACCGGTGCTGAAGTCATAATTTTTTTTGTTCTTCCATAAAGAATCGGGTGCCTTAGGTCTCGCTTTGAGACATGAGGCCCAATGCACTCCGTTCTTCCATGAATCCCTCCAACACCGCGCAGCGGTTGCCAGACCGCCGATTTTGTTATAAAAATCCATTGCACTCATCTTCTGTCATTGTTAAAGCGATTCTCCCATGCCCTATACTTGCCCTCTTTTTCTGCGAAATGGATGGGGCACTCGAGTCTTGGCTGGGAGAACAACAAATGTATGATTGAGATTCCGGAATTCCTCTTGGCAAAGATTCAAAGGGCATGCCAGCGTTCAACCCGCTGAACCTTGTAACATGAATGTCATCACCGGGGGAATTTCGCTTGCTGGCTACTTTCAGATTTTTGATACTTGTCGTTGTCTGTGCGTTCTCTGCTTTGCTTCCAGGGTGGAAGCAGGCATCACCGCAAAGTGAAAAGATGAGCGGTGGTCAACAGACTAGTGGCGGAATGGCAAGTGCCGGTCCGCAGAAAGCGGAGTTTGACAGCAATAACCGCCCCATAACCGCCGGGGGCTTCGTGAAAACCGGAACCATTGTTTTTCAGGACATTGCAGAGAGCGCGGGACTTACGAAGTGGCACCACAAGTCAGGCACGCCAGAAAAGAAATTCATTCTTGAGATTAAAGGGCCCGGAGTTTGCTTGTTGGACTATGACAACGACGGCTGGCTGGATATTTATCTGGTCAACGGCTCGACCTATGAAGCGCAGGCCGGAAAGGCAGCAGCACCGCACGCGGCTCTGTTCCACAACAATCATGATGGCACTTTCACGGATGTGACGGAGAAGGCCGGCGTTACAAACGAACGCTGGGGATACGGATGCGTGGTTGGAGATTACGACAACGACGGCTGGCCTGATCTTTATATTTCAAACTATGGAATGAATCGCCTCTACCACAACAATCATGACGGTACGTTTACTGATGTTGGAGAGAAGGCCGGAGTCACTGTGGGCACATGGTCAACAGGAGCGACCTTCGGCGATTATGACGGCGATGGCCGGCTGGATTTATTTGTAGCGGGATACATCAAGTTTGATATTGCGAATCCGCCGGTCTCCGGTTCAAAAAATGTTGGCTTTGCATTTTGCCAATTCCGCGGAGTGCAGGTGATGTGCGGCCCGCGCGGGCTCAAGGGCGAGCAGGACCATCTTTTTCATAACAACGGCGATGGAACGTTTACAGATGTGAGCAAGAAACTGGGAGTCGATGATCCCAACGGTTACTACGGACTTGGTGCATTGTTTGCGGATGTGAACGGCGATGGCAAGCCCGACCTGCTGGTGGCGAACGATTCGTCGCCCAACTATCTGTACATGAACAAGGGCGACGGAACTTTTGAAGACCAAAGTTATTTGAGCGGCTATGCGCTCAATGAGGACGGCCGCGAGATAGCGAATATGGGCATCGCTGCCGGCGACTATGAGAACAACGGCCACCTTTCAATTGTGAATACGGATTTTGCTGACGACTATGACGTACTTTTTCAGAATGACGGCAAGGGCTATTTCACTGACGCAAGCGCCTTTGCCGGATTGAGAATGCCGACGATGCCCTTTGTAGGTTTCGCGGACGGCTTTCTTGATTACGACAACGACGGCTGGAAGGATTTGTTCATCGTGAATGGACACGTCTATCCGGAGGTGGATCAGCATCCGGGGTGGGGCGAAAGTTATGCGCAGAAAAATCTTCTCTTTCACAATCTGAAAAATGGAAAGTTTGAATTGGTGCCGGCAGTGGAGGGCAGTGGACTTGCCGTTGTAAAGGTGGGCCGTGGCGCGGCATTTGGCGATATTTTCAACGACGGCAAGATTGACGTGGTCATCAACAATATGGATGGCGTTCCGGTGCTGTTGCGCAACGTGAATCCGGATCACCACCACTGGGTGGAAATGCGACTTATCGGCGGGCCAAAAAGTCCGCGCGATGCGGTTGGAGCAACTGTCTATTTAAAAGTTGGAGGCCTTCGACTGCGTGATGATGTTCTCAGCGGGGGCAGCTATCTATCGTCGAATGATTTGCGTGTTCATTTTGGCTTGGGCGATTCGACAACGGTGGACGAAGTGGAAATTCATTGGCCGAGCGGCGCGATCGAAAAACTGAAGCTTCCATCGGTGGATCGCATATTTACGGTTGAAGAAGGCAAAGGCATCACAGGCGAATTGTGCACTGCATGCACAACAGCCGGGAAAGCAGAAAAATAATTTTTACGGGCGCGTGCCCGCCTAAAGCCGCGCCCTGTAAAAACCTAAACTTGCAGAATCATCAGTGCCAGAATCATCAGTGCCAGAATCATCAGTGCCAGAATCATCAGTGTTAGAGCTGCGGCTCCCAGCCAGGTTCGTAGGTGCGCGTCCAGAGCTTCATGGCCTCGGGATCGTTGAGGGCTTTTCCGTTCGTGGTGTCGAGGGTGAGTTCGTGGTTTGTGATCCAGGCTATGTTGGAGAGTTGAAGCATGGTGACGGCGATGTTGCCGATGGAGACGGGGGAGTTGAGTTTTTCTGATCCGCGAATGGCGGCAATGAAGTTGGCGAAGTGAGCGATGGTCATGGATTCGACGCCGATCAGATCTGCCGTCGAGTGGACCTCGGCGGATTTGAGCTCATCAGTTTTTTCGCCCTTGACGTTGAAGATTTGGTAGCCGCCGGGATCGAGGAAGATGGAGCCAGTTGTGCCTACGATGAGCGAGCCGCGGTCGCGGCCGTATTGCTTGAGACCCTGGCAACTATTGCCCTCCCACGTAATGAGCTTGTCGCCGTAATCAAAGTTGGTGACGAGCGTGTCGTAAAATTGCCAATCGTCTTTGTAGTTGTAGCGGCCACCGGAGGCGGTGATGCGCTCAGGGTAATCGACACCCAGAACCCAGCGGCAGACATCAACCTCATGCGTCCCGTTGTTGAGTGTTTCGCCCGTGCCGTAGCGGCGGAACCAGTGCCAGTTATAAGGATGAATGTTGTCCTTGTATGGTTGGCGAGGCGCGGGACCTTGCCAGAGTTCCCAGTCAAGCTCAGCCGGGACGGGAATTTCTTTCCCCGTACCGATGGATTTGCGGGTGTTGGCATACCAGCTTTTGGCTGCGTAGGGAGTGCCGATCAGGCCGTTGTGGATTTTGTCGATAGTCTCGATGATGACGCGATCAGAGCGGCGCTGGTTTCCCATTTGCACGAGCTTGCCGTATTTTTTCTGGGCGGCTACAAGGAGCGCGCCTTCAGCGGGGTTGTGGCTGCAGGGCTTTTCAACGTAGACGTGCTTGCCGGCGCGTATGGCTTCAATGGCCATGGGCGTGTGCCAGTGCTCGGGCGTGGCGATGGTGATGGCGTCGAGATCTTTGAGCTGGAGAAGCTTGCGAAAATCTTTTTCAGTGGCGGGCGCGTAGCCGAGCGTGGTTTGGGCTGTTAATGCGAATCTATTCAAAATGGTGGAATCAACATCGCAGATGTGTGTGATGCGTGCGGTCCCGGCGTTGGCCTTGAGCGCGGCGAGGTGAGCGTGGGCGCGGCCGTTGAGGCCGATGAGCGCGAAGTTGAGGCGCGAGTTAGCGCCGAGGATTTGCGCGTAGCTGCGTGCGGTTGAGGTGAGGGCGCAGGCTGCGGTGCCGAGTGCGAGTGTGGGGAGAAGTTCACGGCGTGTGAGCATGGATGGTGGCTCCTTGAATGAATACGCGTGCTGGTTTGATGCGATTAGAAATTGCCGGATCCGCTTAAATGTTTCCTGAACTGACGAGCGCCTTCTTCATTCCGGCCCAACTGATGCGTGAGGATTCTTCGGGTGTCGCGGCACCGTGCCAGTGAGTCTCGAGGCTGACGGCATCCGAGTAGCCGGATTGGCGCAGGGCACGAAACTGTCCGGCCCAATCGATGATGCCTGTGCCGACGGGCGACCAATCGATTTTTCCATCGGCGGATTTGACGGCGTTTTTGCAGTGGCAATGATGGATGCGCTCTTTGGGCAGGAGAGCGAAGCCGGCGGGGAAGGCGTCGAGTTCGCCGCGCATCACGGCGTTTGCGGGGTCCCAGTTCAGGGCGAGGTGCGGCAAGGGGATTGCGCTGAGTGTGCGCGCGGCTTCGCGTCCGGTGGCGGTGTTGCAGGCGAATTCATTTTCAAGGACGAGGAGGAGTCCGTGTTTGCCGCAGAGCTCTGCGGCGGCACGGAGCTTCTCATCAATGGCGGCGCGATGAGGCGCTTGGTCTTCGAGACGCCAGAAATCGAAGCAGCGGATTTTGCTGGTCTTGAAGATTTTTGCGAGTTCGATCGAGCGCAACAGAAGCGCGTCCTGCTGCTGAAAAGTTGTTGCGGCGGCGAGGTGGAGATCTTCCTTTGAGCCGTAAGGGGATTTCGGCGCGCCGGGCCAATCGGTTTTGAAAAGCGGACTGGCGATATCGGTGACCTGGAGTTTGTATTTGGCGAGGATTTTTAGTGAGTCGTCGATTTGCGATTGTGTGAGCTCGGTGACGTTGGTTCCCCACATGGAGCGGAGTTCAATCCAGCCGAGACCAAAGTCGCGGGCGATGACGGAGCACGCGCGGTCGAAGTCATCTGAAATTTCGTCGTTGATGACAGCGATTTTGAAGGGGGAGTTGGCCTGTTGTGCAGAATAGACCTGTCCGATGGAGAAGAGTGGATGTGCAGCGATAGCTGCGGCGGAGAGCGTCGCGGATTTGAGAAGATGGCGCCGGTTGATGAGGTTCATTGATGGCCTTTCTCGAATTTTGAGAAGCAGGAAAGCCGGTGAAACTATTCGAGAGTATGTTACAAGACGAAGGGCATGAAAAATAACTGGGTTGGATTGTGCATTGATTCGGCTAGAATCGGCTGAATGGTTGGAGATTGCTGCGTGACGGTAGTTTGAAGTTGGAGACGGGTTTTGGCGGAGAAGCAAGTAGCAGCGATGAAGCTCAAGAAGATCCTCGGCCTCGGCTTTGGGCTGGCGGTAATCTTTGGAGGAACAGTTGGCGTAGGAATTCTCCGCTTGCCGGGAGTGATCGCTGGACAGCTCGGAAGCCCGGCGCTGATTCTTGCAGTGTGGGTGATTGGCGCCGTCTATGCGCTGCTGGGCGCGATGGCCGTGGCCGAGTTGGGAACGATGATGCCGACGGCGGGTGGATTTTATTTGTATTCGCGGAGAGCCTTCGGGCAAGCGGCGGGATTTGCGATGGGGTGGGCGGACTGGCTGAATAATTGCGCGGTGGTGGCGTTTGCGGCGGTGACGGCGGCGGATTACGTGGGCAGACTTTGGCCGGCACTGAGCGCGCATGAGATTTTTGGGGTTGCGGTTTGGGGTGTGCGTTGGAGTTTTGATTTTCAGATGATTGTTGCGCTGGTTTTGCTGGCCGGATTTTGCGCGCTGCATATGGTGGGCATCAGGTTGGGCAGCACGGTGCAGCAGGTGACGAGTTCGCTGGTGGCGCTGACGTTTCTGATTTTGATCGTGGGTTGTTTTTTGCATCCCGCTGTGAGTGGGAGCCTAACACCGGTGGCAGGGATTGGATTAGCGGGTTTGCACGGTTGGTTGCTGCTGGTGCCGATTGTCGGCGCGCTGCGCGCGATTGTGGTGGCGTATGACGGATGGTATGAGGCGATTTATTTTACCGAGGAAGATGTGGATGCCGCGCATCATTTGCCGCGCGCGATGATGGGCGGTGTGGTGATTGTGCTGGTGCTCTATCTGCTGCTGAATTTCGCGTTCCTGCGGGTGATGACGATTCCCGCGCTCGCAGGGAGCAGCTTGCCGGCGGCGGATGCGGCGGGCATAGCCTTTGGCGCAAGTTGGGCGGGCGGGTTTGTCACCGTGCTGGCGCTGATGACGATGCTCAGCGTGATGAATGCCGTGCTCTTGGGCGCGCCGAGAATCCTGGTCGGGATTGGGCGCGACGGTTTGCTGACCGCGAGCGCGACACGCGTGGCAGCGGGTGGAACGCCGCGCATGGCAACAATTTTTTCTGCGGCCATGACGGCAGCTTTTATTTTGAGTGGAAAGTTTGAGGAGATTATTGCAGTGGCCGCAATTTTGATTGCGGGAATGTATACGGTGAATTATCTGGCGGTGTTCGTGCTCAGAATTCGGGAACCGAATGTGGAGAGGCCGTTCAAGGCGTGGGGGTATCCGTGGACGACGGGAGCGGTGCTGCTGGGGTCGCTGGGGTTTTTGATTGCCGCGATGCATGATGATGCGGAGAGCTCGTGGAAGGCCGTGGTGCTGATGTGTTTTGCATTGCCTGTGTATGCGTTTATGAAATGGAAGAAGACAGGGACTACGGGTCAAAGGGACTGAGCCACCCCGGCAGGGACTGAGGCGGGGAAATTTAGAATTGATTTGAATTGGAGATGGAATGTTTACCAGAGCGATTGTGAAGCGGCCGGCGAAGAACTTTGCGGATGGATTGACGACGGTGGATTTTGGCGTGCCAGTGTGGGCGAAGGTTGTTGAGCAGTATGAGAAGTACTGTGCGGCGCTCGTGGAGTGTGGCCTCACGTTGACGTGGCTTGATGAAGACGAGCGCTTTCCGGATTCGACCTTTGTGGAGGATACGGCGGTGATCACGGAGCGCGGTGCGATTTTGATGCGTCCGGGGGCACGGGAGCGCGAGGGTGAAGTGGAGGCGATGCGCCCGGTGCTCGAAGGAATTTTTGGCAAGATGCCGGAGATTGTGGCGCCGGGGACAGTGGATGGCGGAGATATTTGCGAGGCGGGTGAACATTTTTTCATTGGGCTTTCACACCGGACGAATGAGGAGGGCGCGCGGCAATTGGCGGCGCATTTGCAGGCGCTGGGGTACACCTCGTCAACGGTTGATGTGCGAATGATGACGAGTATTCTGCATTTGAAGAGCGGGATTGCGTGGATCGGCGACCGGACGCTGGTGCTGATGAATGAGATGATGGGCCGCGCGGAGTTCAAGGGTTGGGATTTGCTGCGGGTGACAGAGAAAGAAAGCTATGCGGCGAATTGCGTACGCGTGAATGACCGCGTGTTGATCGCGAAGGGCTATGAGGATTTTGAAGGGGATTTGAAGGCGAGAGGGTTTGATCCGCTGGCGCTTGATATGAGCGAGTTTAGAAAAATGGACGGCGGGTTGAGTTGTTTGTCGCTGCGGTTTTAACCACCTGCGGTCGGGCAGCCGCGGCGTTGCCGCAAAAGCAAAGGCAAAAACAACGACAGATCCTTCAACTGCGCTGCGCTCCGCTCAGGGTGACACGCGTAATTAAATTAGATAAAACAATCAGCCAGAAAAATTACCAGGAAAAACCGCCGCTTGGTGGCGGCCAACTGTTTTGGAGTTGGCGCAGCAGGACGATACGTCCGAAGTGGTAGGCGTTGTGACTGGCGAGCGAGATGAGTTGCTCGATGACGCTCATCTCGCGTGTGGCGTGCCCGGGCGGTGAGGGGCAGCGGATGATTTTGGTCAGAGATTCGGATGAGGCGGCAAGTGAGGCGGCGATTTGGTTGGCGGCGTGGAAGCGGTGGATGAGATTTTTTATTGGTTCTGTGGTTTCTTTCTCAACTGGAGGACTGAAGCCGTACTCGGGTTTTTGCGGATAAGGGGTTTCGAGGCCGCGGGCCCAGTCGATGGAAATTTGTTGCCAGAAGGTGATGTGGAAGAGTTCCTGGTAGATGGTGTGTGGAGCGTTGGGTACTGATGTGTGCGCGATGGTGTCGGTTAGGCCTTCGAGGATGAAAGCAGGTGAGGCGTGGGCGCTGTCGGCGGTGAGGGCCTTCATTAGTTCATTCAGGACGAGTTCGTTCATGGGGATCTCCGGGGAAATTTTGATTCAGGCTAAAGCGATAATGATGGCGCCGGTGGTGATGAGTGCGCCGCCGATGAGGACGGGCGGGGTGAGCTTTTCGCCGAGCAGGAGCCAACTGAAAAGGAGGACGAGAGGGACGGAGAGTTTGTCGAGCGGAGCGACGCGGCTGGCCGGGCCGAGTTGGAGGGCGCGAAAATAGCAGAGCCATGAAAGACCAGTCGCGAGTCCGGAAAGGGTGAGAAAAAGTAGGGTCTTGCGGTCGAGTGCGAGGATGTGGTGGGAGCGCGTGGTGATGGCGGCGATGGCCCAGGCAAAGAGGACGACGACGGTGGTGCGGATCGCCGTAGCGAGGTTGGAGTCAACGTGGGCGACACCGACTTTGGCGAGGAGCGCGGTCGCGGCGGCGAAGATGGCGGAGAGGATAGCCCAGAGAATCCAGTTCATGGATAGTAGGGTAGTACTTTGACACGGGGATGGTGGAGATTAAATTGAAGAGATTTTGCGCAGAGAGTGTACGGGTTTTGTACAGAGAACCAAATAAGTTGATCTGTGATTGCAAGTGTGTCGAAGTTGGACAGCAGTGTTACTGATGCGTGGGTAGTGGAGATATTTACAGGTTAGCGGAAGATCCGCATACTCACATTAATGTTTGTTCAGGTTGGCGCGTACAGGGAAGGTGGCTGAACTAATCACTACGCCCTAAGAGAGCGCTGAAAAATACAACAACGCACGCGAAGACAAAGCCAGAGCAAAGTGGGTAGCGCGCCTGGGATTGCGGAGCTTTGCCTCAAAAATGCTGCGGAGAGAGATTGATGCGCCAGCGGATGAATTCAATGACGAAACTGACGATAGCAATTTTGATGAGCGCTTGCAGCGTCTCTCTGTTGAGTGGGCAGAATAGTCGGCTATTGGCAAAGAATGGGGCTCCGGCGCCGACTGCGTCGGAGATGGAGTCGATGCCGCCAACTTCTCCTCCAGTGGCGGCGACTGATGGCGATGGTATAAGTATTAGGCCGAATCGGTCGCGCTCGGCGGCGGTGCCTAAGGTGACGACGACGCTTGAAGTAAAGGCGACTGATTCGCTTGAGTTGCAGGTGATGCAGTCAACGGCGGTGATCTCGCAGAAGGAGATGCAGAGCGCGGCGGGTACGTTTGGCGATTTCACGCGTTACCTGCAGGTGATGCCGGGTGTGGTTTGGAATTCTGATTTGAGCAACGAGATTTTAGTGCGTGGCGGACACCCGATGGAGAATTTGTTTGTCGTGGATGGTATTGAAATTCCAAATATCAACCACTTTGCATTATCCGGTTCGAATGGCGGCTTCACATCGATGCTGGATACGGCGGTGATTGGCAACGTCGACATGAAGGCCGATTCGTATGATGCTGCTTACTCAAGCCGGTTGAGTTCGCTGATAGAGATTCACACGCGCGAGTTGGAGCCGGGGCAAAAGGCCGGCGAGATGAGCTTTGGAATTGCCGGTGCGGGTGGATTCTATCAGCGTCCGTTGCCGGGAAAACCGGCGGAGAAAGGGAGCATTCTATTTTCAGCGCACCGCAGCGTAATTAATTTAATGACGAATGATATTGGAATTAACGGTGTGCCGACATACACGAATGGTTTGCTGAAAATGGTCTATGCGCCGACTGCGAATGATCGCTTTACAGTGCTGGGGTTGGGCGGGAATGATTCAATCGACATTACGCCGTGCCCATCGGATGCGCGTGCGACGAGCGTGATTCAAACGCAGTACGCGGGATGGAGATCGACGGAGGCTTTCAGTTGGGATCATAATTTTTCAGCGCGAACAACTTCGAAGCTGACGGTGAGCGAATCGACGATGAGCCAGAAGATTGGCCAGCAGCAGCAAAATGGATATTTGAATACAGCGAGCAACCAGAAAACTTGCAACCCGGCGTCGTTGACGAGCGTCTACGGACAGAACTCGACGGATGGAATGAGCGGGCTGAATTACACGGTACGGATGGAGCGCGGCGGGTGGTTGATTTCAGCGGGCGGCAGCGAGATGATTACATCGCCGAATGATATGGTGGCACAGCCTGTGGGGCAGCTTTCGCCGTTTTCCACGAGCACGACACACTCGGATGCGGTGAACTTCAGCAGGAATTTTAACAGCGGTGAGACGGCTGGATTTGCCGAAGCTGAAGGCGGATTTGGAGCGCGCTGGAAGCTGATGGCGGGCGTGCGTGGTGAATACTTCGGGCTTAATCACGCTTTTGGAGTAGACCCGAGAGTCTCGCTTGCGTACCAGTTGAACAAGCGTCAGATTTTGCATGCATCGGTGAGCATGAGTTCGCAGTTGGCGCCGCTGATGGACATGATCAGCTATACGCAGAACCAGAATCTGAAGCCGATTACGGTGACGCAGGAATCGGTGGGGATGCGCGTGTGGCAGGGTAGCTGGGGAACACTGGACTCTGATGTTTACAACAAGCATTACACGAATGAGCCGGTGGCGACTGAGTACCCGCAACTGATGCTGGCAAACATGATTGATACGCTGGGGCAGCAGTTTGTGTGGTTGCCACTGAAGAGCGCGGGAACGGTGGATGCGCGTGGATTTGAGGTGGCGCTGCGCGCGCGCGTGAATAGCAGGATCCAGTTGCTGACTACTGCGACGTATGCGCGGATGACGGCGCAGGCGCTCGATGGCGTGAAGCGCAGTGGGAACTTTGATATTCCGTTGGTAGTGAACGCGATGTTGAATGTGAGATTGCCGGGGAATGTTGATTTGGCGGCGAGAGAATCGCTGGCGAGTGGACGGCCGTATACGCCGTATGATTTGGCGTCATCGGATGCGCAGAGCCGCGGGATCTATGACCTGACGCAGGTCAATGGCGCGCGCGGGGAAATGTACAGCCGGCTGGATGTGGAGTTTGATCGTCGTGTGAAGTTGGGTAAGGGTGAGCTGGATTTGCAGATGGGCGCGGAGAATCTCTTGAACCGTGGGAATTTTCTGGGGTACACGTGGCTGAATAATTGCCAGGTGGGTTCGTACTGCGCGTATGGAACACAGCCGGTAGTGAAGATCGATCAGATCGGGAGATTTCCGGTGGCGAGTGTGCGGTATCGGTTTTAATTTGTCAGTAGAAAAAATAAAGGTGACGTCTGCGAAGGACGTCACCCTTGAGAAGTCAGTGCATAATCTTAGGAGACATTCTTAGAGTAGATGGGGCGGGCGAAAGTGTCTTCGGCTTGATGGAGGAGGGATTAGTCCATCAAAAGGTGGAGAAAAATGTGTTGATAAATTGAGGTTTAGCGGCGATTTGAGTGCGCTATTGATAGGTAAACCAATTATTCTGGGTGCAATCGAAAATGCAGCCAAATTTGAAAATTCGATGGAGAGTGCGGCGATGGCGCGCAAGAGCGTGCATAGCGGCTCTTTTGTGCATACTGGGCGCGGGTGCGTTGGCGCTGGAGCCGACAACTCCGGTGGCGCGGATGGGCAGGCAGGCGTGGACGATGGAGAATGGCCTGCCGCAAAATACGGTGCAGGCGCTGCTGGCATCGCGCAGTGGATTTTTATGGATGGGAACAGAACTGGGGCTGGTTCGCTTTGATGGAAATGGATTTTTGACGCTGAGTGCGGCGACACGGCCGCAGTTCACCGCGAGCGATGTGACAGGCATTTTCGAGGGGCGCGATGGCGCGTTGTGGGTGGCGACGGGCGATGGACTTGCCCGGATGCGCGGCGATGAAGTGAAGATTTTTACGGCCAGGGATGGATTGCCTGAGGGGACGATTCGCGGGTTGGTTGAGCGATCGGTGGGAGGCGCAAAAGGCGGCCTGTGGGTGTGGAGCGAAACCGGCATTTCGGTGATGGTTGGTGACCGGTTTGTGAGTGAGGCAGGGTTGCCGGGTGCGAGTCTGCGTGCGGTGGCGCTCGATCGCGGCGGAAGATTGTGGGCGGCAACAAACGAGGGTGTGAGCGTGCTGCGCGATGGGAAGTGGACTCCGTTGCGCGTCGGTGCTTGCCGCGCGAGTGGCGCGGGATTTGTCTGGGCAAGCGATGCGGGCTTGTGGGTGGTCTGCTCGGGCGGCGTGATGCAGGCGACGGGGTACGAGTGGAATGAGAAGTCGCCGGGTGAGAGTTGGCGCGAGGTGGTCAGGCGCGAAGAGTTGCCGACGGGCCGCGCAGAATTTGTGACTCCCGCAGGCAACGCCGGATTGGCGATTGCAAGCGCGACCGAGTTGGTGGTGATACGCGGCGGAGTTGTGGTGGAGCGCGCCAGTACGGGACGCGAGTTGGGCGGCACGAGAATCCAGGTAGTGAAAGCCGACCGCGAAGGCGCGTTGTGGGTGGGAACCAATCATGGCCTGTCGCGATGGGTGAACGGGAAGTTGGAGTCGTTGCCGGTCAGTGATCCGTTGGCTGGTGCGTCGGTGCTTGCGGTGGACGAAGACCGCGAAGGAAATTTGTGGGTGGGCACGGAGCAGAACGGGCTGGAAATTTTGCGCGATGAGCGATTCCGCGTGATTGGAACTGCGGAGGGCTTGAGCTCTGATGCGGTGACAACGGTGGTGGAGGATGCGGCCGGCGCGTTGTGGGTGGGAACAAATGGCGGCGGACTGAACGTGATGCGTGGCGGAAAAGTGCAGACGCTGACGACGAAGAATGGATTGTTGAGTAATGTGATTTTGTCGCTGGCAGCGGGCCGCGATGGGGAGTTGTGGGTAGGCACGCCCGATGGACTGAACCGCGTGCGTGGTGCGCAAGTGAGTGCGTTTACTGCGGCGGATGGATTGCCCGACGATTTTGTGCGCTCGCTCCTGGTGGATTCTGATGGTTCGCTGTGGCTGGGAACGCGGCGCGGGTTGGTGCACTGGCAGGGCGAGCAGGCCATTGCGACGCTGACGAAAAATGATGGATTGGGAAGTGATTTGGTTGGCGCAATGGCGCGCGATGGCGCGGGCCGATTGTGGATTGCGACGCTCGAGGGATTGAGTTGCCTGGAGCGGGGGAGGATTCGCAATTACACAATAACCGATGGATTGCCGAGCAACATTATTACAGCGCTCGAAGTGAGTAAGGATGGAAAGCTGCTGATTGGGACGGCCGATCATGGTTGGAGCCTTTGGGATGGACAGAAATTTTTGAAGGTGGAGAGTGGAGCTGAAAAGGGAAGCGCGATTCACGCGATACTCGAAGACAAGACGGGAGAGACGTGGTTTGCGACGGCCAATGCGATTGCGCGTTGCCGGCTCGGCGGTGTGCAGAATGGAAAAGTGGAGTGCGCCGGGTGGACGGAGTTTGGCGCGGCAGATGGATTGCGAAGCCGCGAGATGGCGAAGAACAGTCATCCGTCGGCGTGGCGCGGTGCGAGTGGGTTGTTGTGGTTTGCAAGCCCCAAAGGTCTCATCGAAGTGGATCCGGCGCATTTTCATTTGAATGTGTTGCCGCCGCCCGTGGTGATTGAGCGGCTGGGCGTGGATGATCAGAATGATTTTTGGACGGGTGATGCTGCGAATGCGACGAAGCCCCTGGCGATTGCGGCAGGGGCTGTGCACTTTGAGTTTGAGTATGCTGCATTAAGCTTCTCGGCGCCGCAGAAGTTGAGATACCGTTACAAACTTGAAGGGTTTGATCAGCAGTGGATTGAAGCCGGTGCGCGCAGGACGGCGTACTACACCAACATAACGCCGGGTAAGTACACCTTCCGTGTGCAGGCGGCGAACAACGATGGAGTGTGGAATGAGTCGGGCGCGAGTTTGGCATTTGAGTTGAAACCGCACTTCTATCAAACGCGAATTTTCTGGCTGTTGGTGGTGTTGCTGTTGATTGCGCTCGGAGTCACTGCGGCGGTGGGAATGCAGCGGCGGCGCTTGATGCGCGCGCAGCGTGAGTTCAACGCAGTGCTCAGCGAACGCAGCAGGATCGCACGCGAGATTCACGACACGCTGGCGCAGGGATATGTTGGGATTTCGGTGCAGCTTGAAGTGTTGTCAGAATTGGTCAAGCATGGAAAGCCGGAGGCGCTCGGGAAGCAGCTCAATGCGCTGCGTGGATTTGTGCGCCATGGATTGCAAGACGCGCGGCAATCGATCTGGGCCTTGCGCTCGCCGGATGTGGCCGAGCGTACCTTGCCGGTGGAGCTGCAGCGGCTGGTGGAACATGCGGAAGATGATCATCTGACGGCGCAGTTGCGTATCCATGGAGCTTACCGGCCGCTGGGCGCGGAGACGGAACGCGAGCTGTTGCGGATTGCGCAGGAAGCGATTCAAAATGTGAAGAAGCATGCGGGTGCGCGTAGACTTGAGGTCGAGCTGGATTATTTTGCGGAGTCCGGCGGAGTGGCGCTCGAGATTCGCGATGATGGGCGCGGATTGAGTAGTGAAATGGAAGCGGCGGTGAAGCAGAAGGTGGAGTCGCCGGCGGGGCACTTCGGTTTGACGGGCATGAGAGAGCGGGCTGCCACCATTGGTGCGAAGCTGAAGATGACGAGTGAAGCGGGCGAAGGAACCACGGTGCGGGTTGAGGTCAGTGTTGGTGAGCAGCGCGCCGATTTATTCGGCAAGGAGCGGGCATGAGCGAAGACGCGATCAGGATTTTAGTCGTGGAGGATCATCACGTGGTTCGGCAGGGGTTGGTGGCGCTGCTGAATGTAGTGGAGGGTATGGAAGTTGTGGGCGAGGCTGCCGATGGCGTTGAAGCGATTGCCCAGTTCCGCAAACAGCTCCCGCACATTACGCTCATTGATTTGCGCTTGCCGCGATTGAGCGGAGTCGAGGTGATTGAGCGGATCCGCATGGAGACTCCTCATGCGCGCTTCATCGTGCTGACTACGTACGACGGCGACGAGGATATTTATCGCGCCTTGCAGGCCGGTGCGCGGGCGTACTTGCTCAAGGGCATGACGAGCGAGGAGTTGATTGCGACGATTCGCACCGTGCATGCGGGGAAATCGCATATTCCCACCGTGATTGCGGAGAAGCTGGCCGAGCGCATGGGAACTGAGGAATTGACGCATCGCGAGCTCGACGTGCTGGAGCAGATTGTGCGCGGGATGAGTAACAAGGAGATTGCCACGGAACTCGAGATCAGCGAGGCGACGGTGAAGACGCACATCAACAGTTTGCTGGGCAAGCTGGGAGTGACGGACCGGACGCAGGCTGCTACGGCCGCGATTCAACGCGGAATTGTGCCGCTGGAAAGTTTGAAGAAAGCCAGGTAGTGAATTTTTTTTATGAGGATGCTTGCGATGAAGATGCAAAGATTCGGAATTTTTCTTTTTTTAGTTTTGTTTGCCGGTGTTATGAGTGCGCCTCAAGCATTTGCGCAGAAGGCGTGGAGGCCGGCGACGGAGGCGGAACTCAGCGCGATCTTGCCCGATCGCGCGCCGGTCGAGAAGGAACACATTGAGACGGAGATGCGTACCGCCACCGGAATTACCAATGGGAATGGAACGTACATTGCGGCGGTGCTGCTGATTACGGCGGGCTACTCGGCAGATGGAAAGTACTCGCATTTTCTGGTGGTGCAGAACCCGATGCATGTGGGCGGAGTGAAGTTGAAGGCGGGCAATTACGCGGTGGGATTCGAGCGGCAGGGCGATGTGCTGCTGAATGTGCATTTTCACGACGCGGCGACAGGCGCGCTGGTCGGAAGTGCGGAGGCGCACAAGCTGACCGGCTCGGGCCCCGTAGTGAGTTTTCATATTTGGCCCCCGGCGGAGAAGTCGATGATTCAGATTGGAAGGTTCGGGGTTCCGTACACGTTAGACTAGCGGAGTTAGCGCGGTTGGCCGAGTTAGTTGGAACGCGCGAAATTATCTGTACTTATTTCTATTCAAGTTGCTAAAATTCGCAACAATATGAAACCTATTTCAAAGCAGATTCTCACCTTCCTCGTTTTTGTATTTCTCTTCAGCAGCGTCCCGTACGCCTTGATGATTCACAGCGGCCACATCAGGGCGGGAAATGGCATGGTGGTCACGCTGGTGATGTGGTGCCCGACGCTGGCGGCGCTGGCGACGAGTGCGGTTTACAAGATCGACCTGGCGACGCTCGGCTGGAATTGGCGGCCTGTGAAGTATGAGTGGCTGGCTTATCTACTGCCGATTTTCTATGCGCTACCGGTCTATTTAGGATGCTGGATTTTTGTGAGCGGATCGTTTGATTATGCGGGATTCTCGAAGCATTTTGCCGATGCGTATTTCCTGCCAAACCATTCAAACCTGGCGACACTAGGTTTGGGCATTCCACTTCTTGCGACGCTGGGGATCGTTTATGGCATGGCGACTGCGCTGGGCGAGGAAATCGGCTGGCGTGGATTTTTGCTGCCGCGATTGACGGGCCGGTTTGGATTCACGATTGGCTGTTTGATCAGCGGTGTGGTGTGGGCGGTCTGGCATTATCCCGGATTGCTGTGGGCCGATTACAACGCGGGGACGCAACCTGTCTATGCGTTGGCCTGCTTTACGCTGATGGTGATTCCGATGGCCTTTGTGATGGGGTGGTTGAGGCTGAAGTCCGGGAGCCTGTGGCCATGCGCGATGCTGCATGCAAGCCATAATCTGTTTGTGCAGGCGATCTTTGACGAGTTGACTAAAGACACGGGACGCGCAAAGTATGTGACGACGGAGTTTGGTTTTGGATTGGCGCTGACGATCTGGGCGGTGGCGATTTATTTCTGGACAAAGCGCGGTGAACTGAAGCCGGTTTGAGGCGTAGGGAATATGAGTTGAATCAGATTGAAAAAGGCCCGCGCTGGCGGGCCTTTTCTGTTGTGCTGCAATGAAGTGTATCTGATTATTTTTGCGCCAGAGTTTGCGGCTTGGTCGCCGGAGGATTGACTTGATAATTCAGATACTCTGTGAGGTCGTTGACATCCTCCGCAGTCCCCGAGAGTGGCGGCATGAAGCGGCGATAGGGCGAGTCTGCCTTGTATTCATGGAGCATTTTGAGGAAACTGGCGATGTTCGCGCGGTCACGTCCAGCGAGCAGTTGACGGATCGGCCGGTAGCCGTCCAGGGTGTGGCAGGAACTGCATTCGCCACGGAAGATCGCCTCACCGCGTGAGTAGCTTGAGCTCTGACCGGCGCTGTCTTTCCATACCCAGAGCGAATCCTTGAGATAGCCATTGCGGTTGATTGCGTCGACGTATTTGACGCGCACGCCATTGGAATACATCCAGCCGCCGATGACGTAAGGCTTGCGCAGCATCTCGCGCGAGTACTCGCCGGCCGCAGTCGCCATCAGGGCGAGAAGAAGAATGCTGATGGCGGTGGAGAGGTTGAAGTCAATCGGGTTTTTGTAGGCAAGCTGGTACGCGACGCCGACAATGGTGGCCGAAGTGATGATAATGAGCAGCGCGATGCGCGTGACGACAGAGAAGGTCCCGGCGCCGATCGTGTCAATGCCGAGCGTGAGCAGCGCGCGTTGCGAAGCGGGCACCATCCAGAGGTACCAGATCAGCGCGAATGGAACGATGACGAAAGCAGCCATGAGCCACTTGACGCTCCACTTGACAAGGCTGGATTTGAGCGCGGGGAATTTGTCGCCATCGATGCAGCTTGAAGTGACAAGCGCCCAGACTCCGGCGAGCGAGATGCAAACGGCTGAGCGCAGCAGCAAGCTCGGCCAGTAGGTTGGGTTGAAGAAGGCGAACCAGAATTTGCTGGCCTCAGCGCCGGTTCCAGCAACAGCGAGCCATGTGTCGCCGGGCGTAAGCATGAAGGTCAGTATGCCGTTGATGATGATAAGAGTGGCGGCAGATGCGCCGGCATAGACCCAGCCCACCTTGAGATGCAGCTTGGGGTCGATCTTGTCCCACGTGTAGTAGTAGACGGCCGCGGTGATGAGCTCAACCATGAAGAAGACCCACTCGATGGCCCATCCGAAGACAAAATTGTGAATGAGTGTGCTGGTGGCTTCAGGATGCGTGAGCCCGATTGCGAACCAGATGCCGACACCGGAGACAGTTCCATAGATGCCGGTAATGGTGAGAAAGAATTTCGAGTGCTTGATGAGCTGTTGATGCCAATCGGTACGGCCTTCACGCATTGCCTTTCGTTCCGCAAAAAGAAGGTAGAAGCCGCCGCCGACAGCGAACTGGGAGATCATGACGTGGAAGATGGCGATGATGCCGATCACCCAGCTAGATCCGAGATACGGGATATTCCAAAATGGATAATTCATCGAGATTCTTCCTTAATCAAATGGTCCAGTAACCGAGGATGGTTGTGATCAGCAGAAGGGTGATGGCCGCGATGCCGAAGTAGTGTGCGTTGCGTGCGCGTCTGCCATTCTCTTTCGTCGTGTCGTAGAAGGGAATGAGCACCCACAGAACGATTCCCGTGGAGAAGAGGAGCAGCCCGGCAATTTCACCGGCTGCACCCGGCATCCAGTTGCCGAGCACCTTGAGCATCTCGAACGGCGCCATGAAGTACCACTCAGGGTGAATTCCGGCAGGAGCAGGAGCGAGCGGGTCAAAAGGCTTTCCCAGCGCCCAGGGAAATACCGAGGCAAGCAGGGCAAGAACGTTGAGCGAGATGAGCCACATGCCCAGGTCTTTGCGGAAGAAGTTTGGAAAGAATGGAATGGATTTTCTTTCAGCAGCGGGTTTGAGTTCTTCCTCAGGCGGCAGAGCGTTGCCGTGTCTTTGCACCAGCCAGAGATGGAAGGACAACAAAGGTAAAAAGATGGCGGGCAGCACGACGACGTGCAGGGCGAAGAAACGCTCGACTGTGAACTCAGTGACCTCAGTGCCGCCGCGGAGCATATTGGCGATGACAGTACCGATCCAGGGCAGTGCGGTTGGAATCTGCAAGCCGACTTTAGTGGCGAAGTAGCTGAGTTCGTCCATGGGCAGCAGATAGCCGCTGAAGCCGAAGACGGTCGCGATGGCGAGGAGCGCCAGGCCGCTGAACCATCCGAATTCGCGCGGCTTGCGATAGGCCTTCATCAGGAAGACCGAGAACATATGCACCATGATGGCAAAAATGAAAAGATTTGCTGACCAGGAATGTGCGGAACGAATCAGCCAGCCGAAGTGCATGACGAAATTGATTTGGCGGACAGATTCGTAAGCGTCAATACCGGGTCGGTAGTAGACCAGCAGGAGCACGCCCGTGAAGCACTGAAGAAGGAAGAGGAAGAGCGAGATGCCTCCCCAGTAATACCAGAAGGAGTGCTTGTGCGCAGGAACGGTCTTATGGCTTGCGAAGGCGATGATCTCGGTCAGCCCGAGCCTTTCATCGACCCATTTATAAAGCGAGTTTGAAGCAGCGGCAATTTGCGTCATTCGATGGTCCTCGGAGTTATGCCCTGGAAATTTTTACGTCGGCTGCATTGACGAGCACGGTGAAGCGCTTGAGCGGCTTCGGTGGCGGCCCACTGACGTTGGCGCCCGTGTTCGGATCGTAGACGCCGCCATGGCAGGCGCAATGGATGCGATTCGCGGCTGGCTCATATTGGACTGTGCATCCGAGGTGTGTGCAGACGGCAGTGAATGCGACCCAAGTGCCATCTTCATGATGGATGAGCATGGCCGGCGAAGGCCCGAATTTGAACATGAGCGCCGAGCCCGTCGGAATTTTCTGCGCGTCTTTGAGCGAGACTTCAGTCACGGCGGCAGCGCTGGCCGCCATCTCCGCCGGTGAAGCGAGATAGCGGTAGACGGGGTAGCCGACTGCGGCAGTGTAGACAATGCCCGCGGCACCTGCGGCGGCGATGAAAGCGCGGCGCGTGGTGAGGTCAGTGACTTCTTCAATGTTGTTTGATTTGACTGGTTCGTTCATGATTATGCTGCGCCCTCCATGGTTTTGCTGGCGCGGGCTACTACCGTAAGCAGCCATGCGACAACACCGAGACTGGCAACGAAGAGCGCGAGGAAAAGTCCAACGACGCTCCAGTTAGTGACGACGACGCGATCCCACACATCGTAACCTTTGCCAAGCAGCGTGAGGTCACGGACAGCATCGCGAAAAATTGTGAGAGAAGCTTCAACGAGAAATGCGATGAGCATTGCCAGCCAGCTGAAGAGCGCGCCGGAGCGGCGTGAGAAACCCGCAACTGCGCCAAGCAGAATGAGCAGCACAACGCTCGCGATCCACAGGTAGCCCGCCCAGCCGAAATAGTGATAGAGGCTGTTGTTGACGAGGCCGGCTTTCACGAAGTCTGGTTGGACCGAGTAAGCCCAGAATCCCACCGCGAGGTAGACGATGCCGGCGAGCGCAGCCACTTTACCGCCGACGCCGGCCAGGAAAGTTTTTTCTTGCGCCGTGAATGTGCTCCGGGCCGCAAGATAAAGAAGCCAGAGTCCGCTGATGGCGAAACCGCCGGTCATCATGAGGAGCCAGCGTGGCGTGGTCGTCGGATCACCCGTAGGCAGAAAGCGCCCGGCAGCAGAGGCCGCGTAAAGTTTGGTCCAGGCCTCGGGCCTCAACATGAGCGTCATATTGGTGGAGAGGATTTTGGCAATCGAGCCAATGAGCAGCCAGGCAATGAGCCCGACAGGCCACGCGACCCTCCCCGCCTCAAGGCGCGCCGAGAAGCTGTACAGATATCTGTAAGCCAGCATGAGAATGAGAATGATGGCAATCCAGTAAACGCCGATGAGCACGCTGCTGGTATAAAGCGCGCGTCCATAAAGAACCTGCGCAAAAAGCAGCGGCGGCACACCGAGGTTGATGACAAGCGTCATGACGACGGTGAGCCGCTTCGCGATTGCACGCGCAGCGACCCTGGCTGAAGGCGAGCTGCGAAAAAGACTGAATAGGATGGCGAGCAAAAGGCCGCCGAGAAGCATTTCAACGGCGACAAAATGCAGTGCCAGTGTGAGGATGTGAAGCAACTTCATCAACCACACGGGCGCAGGGAGTGGGATTGGGTCTACGGCTGGAAAATTTGGCATGTCAGGTATGAAACCTCATAACTGAGCCAATCTAGCATGGAGTTCAAACAAAAAATGTGATGAACGCCACAAATTGGAGTGTTCTAATCTAATTTTGGGAAATTATTTAAAGGCTTGAAAATATGCATCAAATCAAGAGCCCTCAGATGAAACGAAAGATTTAAATAAGCAACAAAATGTTGCAGCTGGAAGAGCGCGCGAGGAGAAAATACAGTCGGCAAAATTCCAAAATTACAGCTTTTGATCCTTGGTGGGGGAGTTTTCTCAACCTATTGGTTGATGGCGTGGTTTTGCTCAGGGCCCGTATACTTTTTGAGATGCCACAAACCAACTTCCCCAACTTCAAAGCAAACCACCTGACAGTTGTGCTCTGCACGATTTCTCTCATGAGCACATTTGCCTGTGCGCAGACAGCGCAGCCCGCTCAAAGCACTGAAGACAAGCAACAGCCGCATGGCGCGATGAGCGGCGCCAGTTCGGGGACGGCTCATGCTCCGCTGCTTGACGAGCAGAAACGGCCAATTACTGCGGGCGGATTTGTGAAGTCCGGGCCGGTAATTTTTGTGGATGATTCTGAGAAGGCGGGCCTGACGCACTGGACCCACAAGATGGGCTCGCCCGAAAAAAATTACATTGTGGAGACAAATGGTTCGGGGATTGGCCTCATCGATTATGACAATGATGGCTGGATGGATATTTATGTGGTGAATGGTTCCACCTTCAACGCGCTGGACGGCAAAGAGACGCCGCCTCATGCTGCGCTCTTCCACAACAATCATGATGGGACCTTTACGGATGTTGCGGCGAAAGCCGGCGTGACCAATGACCGCTGGGGCTACGGCGTGGCGATTGCGGATTACGACAATGATGGCTGGCCGGATATTTTGGTCACGAATTGGGGAAAGAACCGGCTCTATCACAACAATCATGATGGAACCTTCACTGACGTAGGCGAGAAGGCCGGAATCACGCTGGGAAATTGGTCAACGGGCGCGACGTGGGGCGATTATGACGGCGACGGGCGACTGGATCTTTTCATCGCCGGGTATGTGCACTTTGACCGGGATCATCTGCCGGCGGCGGGTGAGGAAGGCGTCTCGAATGCTTTCTGCACCTTTCGCGGTGTGCCGGTCAATTGCGGACCGCGTGGATTGAAGGGCGAGCCCGATCATCTCTTTCACAACAATGGCGACGGGACATTTACAGATGTGAGTGAGAAGGCCGGCGTTGCGGACAAGCCCGGTTACTACGGACTGACGGCGCTCTTTGTGGACATTAATAATGACGGCAAGGTTGATCTGCTGGTGGGTGATGACTCCACGCCGAATTATTTGTACATCAACAAGGGCGATGGAACCTTTGAAGATGTGAGTTACGCCTCGGGCTACGCGCTGAATGAAGCGGGGCGCGAGACGGCGACGATGGGTATTGCGGTGGGCGATTTTGACAACTCGGGGCAGTTGGCGATTTTCAACACGACATTCAGCGATGATTACAAGCCCTTCTATCGCAATGAAGGCGACGCTAATCTAACGGACATCAGTTATCAATTGGGAATTGCCGAAATTTCCGTGCCCTTCCTCAGTTGGGGTGATGCCTTCATCGATTACGACAACGACGGATTTAAAGATCTGCTGATGGTGGATGGGCACGTCTACCCCCAGGTGGATCATAATCCGTGGGGAACGAGTTGGGCGCAGCGGCCGATGCTCTTCCACAACGCGGGTGGAAAAAAATTTGAAAATATTCCGGCGGTCGAGGGCTCCGGATTGACGGATGTGATTGTGGGTCGCGGCATGGCGGTTGGCGATCTCTTCAACGATGGCAAGATGGACGTGGTGATCAACGTCCATGATGGCCATCCGGTGCTCTTGCGGAATGTGAGCCCGGATAAAAATCATTGGCTGGAGTTGAAGTTGGTCGGCGGGCCAAAGTCTCCGCGCGATGCAACGGGCGCGACAGTCTACGTGACAGCGAATGGAATGAAGCAGCGTGGCGATGTGCTCAGCGGCGGCAGTTACATCTCGTCGAATGATCCGCGGCCGCATTTTGGATTGGGCCCGGCGACGACGGTGGACGCGATTGAAGTTCATTGGCCGAGCGGAAGCGTGGAGAATTTCACGGTGCCCGGCGTGGACCGCATCGTGACGCTGACCGAAGGAACGGGAACTGCGGCAAAGTAGTTTTTGCATTGCATTGATGTGAGGCTCCCCCAACGCATGGTACTCTGCTCAGATGCAGGCGAAAGATTTGTCCGGGCCAACAAACAACCAGCAAAAACAGGGCATCACGCGCTGGCATGTGGCTACAATTGCGCTGCTGGCATTTGGTTATGCCGGTTATTATTTTTGCCGCTCTGATTTGTCGGTCGTGATGCCGGATCTGATTCGCGAGCTTGCCGCGCACGGAATGAAGGCGAGCGAGGCGGAGATGCGGCTCGGTGTGGCTGCTTCATTTGGCGCAGCCGCCTACGCGGTGGGAAAGTTTCTTTCCGGCACCCTTGCGGATTTGTTTGGCGGGCGCAGAAATTTTCTCGGTGGAATGGCGGGGTCAATATTTTTTACCGTGCTGTTTTTGATCAGCGGCGGCTTTCCGCTTTTCACGATTGCGTGGATCGGCAATCGTCTCTTTCAATCGACGGGCTGGGTGGGATTAGTGAAAGTCTCATCGCGCTGGTTCTCCTATAAAACTTACGGTACGGTGATGGCGATTCTGAGCCTGAGCTTCCTCTTTGGCGATGCGGGCGCGCGCTGGTTTATGGGCACGCTGATGGCGCATGGAGTGGGTTGGCGCTGGGTTTTTATCAGCAGCGCCTGTGTGCTGGGTGTGCTTGCAGTGGTGAATTTTATTTTCCTGCGGGAGACGCCGATTGAGCGAGGCTTGTCGGATCCGGAGGTGAATCCGCTCAACGTTTATGCGACTGATTCTGAGACTAAAAGTGAAGGCGTCGTTGAAGCAGTAAAGCGCAATGAAAATTTGTGGACGCTCTTGAAGCCGCTCTTTGCGAGCTATCCATTTTGGCTGGTCTGTTTGCTGTCTCTTGGGACGACGCTGCTCAGAGAGACATTCAACTTGTGGATTCCAACTTACTACGTGCAGTTTGCCGGATTGACAAGCGGACAGGCGGCTAGCAACAGCGCGCTCTTTCCATTGTTCGGCGGCGTCGCTGTATTGATTGCGGGCGTGCTCAGCGACCGTTTGGGATTGAATGGACGCAACCTGGTTTTATTTTTCGGGATGGCGCTCAGTGGAGTTTGCCTGATTGGAATTTCAATGATTCCCGCGCACAGCAATCCACTGCTGCCGATTGCGCTGGTCACGCTGGTGGGATTTTTGATGCTGGGGCCGTACTCGTATCTGGCAGGCGCGATGAGTCTGGATTTTGGCGGGACGCGCGGATCGGCAACGGCTGCGGGTGTGATTGATGGTGTGGGTTATTTTGGCGGCATCCTCTCCGGCGGTACGGTGGCGGGTATTGCCGTGAAAGAGGGCTGGGCCAGAACTTTTATCTATTTGGCAGTAGCCGCGTTTTTAACGGCGGCGGTGGCGATGGTGCTGGCGATCAGGCAGAGGAAGGTCGCGGTAAAGATATTGCACGTTGAATAACCGCAATGCGGAACGTGCGCGACCATGCAGGTTGCAAAGCTGCGCGGCGAGTGTTTCAATGAGATGAATGAAACAGGGGTGCTCTGCGATATGCGGGGCTGAGAAATACCCTTCGAACCCGACCCGGATAATACCGGCGTGGGAAGTTTCCGACGTAGAGCCGGTTGCTTTTCCATTTCGAGCTCTCTTGTTTCAGCGCGTGTATTTGCGCAAGACAAGAGGACCAGATGCTCACGGTTGCAAAAGAAAAAATTCTCAGGAAAAATCGATTTCATTTTATTTACTTGCTGACATGTGCGTTGCTGGCATTTACGTTGGGAAGTCTATCTGCGTGGGGACAGGCGACGGCAGAGCTTGCGCAATCTCCTGCACAGACTCCTGCGACGCCTGCGACCGATAAAGACAAGCAGCAGAAAATTCCCACCGTGACGACGACGGTTGTAGTTCAGGGCGCAACAGCGGATGGATATTTGCCTGAGACGTTGTCAGTCGGAAATCTGGATGGAGCCAGTTTGCAGGAGACGCCGCTCTCGGCGCTGGTGGTGACACGCGCGCTGATGGATGATCAGCAGGCGCGATTGCTTTCAGATGTGGTGAAGAATGATGCGTCGATTGGCGAGGATTATGCGCCGGTGGGCTACTACGGGGATTACGAAATTCGCGGCGTGCCGATTGACCTGGCGACGGGAATTGAAATCAACGGAATGACGATCGCCGGCGAACAGGACGTGCCCTTTGAAAATAAAGAGCGCGTCGAATTTCTGAAGGGGATTGCAGGAATTGAAAGCGGTGTGGCTTCGGCTGGCGGCCTGGTGAATTTTCAGACCAAGCGCGCGGTGGGGATTCACGCGGTGGATTTTGCTACGGATCACCGCGGCTCTGCGTATGGTGCAACCGATCTGGGTTGGTTGTTGGGCGGGCGCAAACAATTTGGCCTGCGTACGAATTTGGCGGGCGAGCGCATTGCGAGTTATGTGAACGGCGCCAATGGTTGGCGCGCAGTGGGTACGGCGGCCTTCGACTGGAAGATTTCGTCGCGCGCAACGTGGACAAATGATTTTGAATATCAGCACAAGGTGGAGCGGTCGGTGAGCGGGTACCAGTTGCTCGGCGGCGTGACGGTGCCGGATTTGAATTTGATTTCACCGGCGACGATGCTGGGATTTCAGAGCTGGGCGAAGCCGAATACATTTGATGCGTACAACACAGGTTCGCGGCTTGAGTACGAGTTGCCGCATGGATGGCGCGCGCAGTTGGCGGGGAGTTTCAGCCAATCGCTGATCGATGACAACGTCGTCTACGCATATGGATGCGGATATGAAGCAGTTTGCAATGGAACGACGCCGCCGTGGTTTTTTGCGCCGGATGGAAGCTTCGATATTTATGACTATCGCAATCCGGGTGAGTTGCGCATTGATGCACAGGCTGAGGCGCTGATAGTCGGGCATATTCGCACGGGGAAGATTACGCAGAATGTGAGCGGGGGTGTTGAGTTGTTTTTGCGCAGCGTGCACGAGCCGGGATATTTTACTGTGGAGAATCCATCGTTCGGGACTGTGACGGATGGCGCTGTCTACACGTATGTTGGAACCGAAAATATTTACGCGCCCGATCAATCAGTGCCGATTGAAAGCCCGCAGCAAAGCGCAGGGCCGCGCCGGTTGTGGCTCGATCATCATGATGCCTCGTTGCTGGCGCAAGATCGAATTGAGCTGCCGCATGGGTTTCAGTTGATCGCGGGAGGCAGACTCGATTCGATGCGGGATCATAATTTTTCGGCCTCATCGGACATTGGGTACCCTGGTCCGGCAACGAATCCTTGCATCAGTTACGACCCAACGACAAATACTTGCAGTCTTCCAACACCTGCGCTTAATTCGGACAAGACAATCTGGCTGCCCACGTATGCGGCGACATACACGCCGCGCAAAGACCTGACGCTCTACGGGAATTATTCGGTAATGCTTTCACTGGGGCCGCAGGGGCCATGGTGGGCCAACGATAATCCGAATCAGTACCTCGCGCCGTTTTATTCGCGGCAGGCTGAGGTGGGAGCGAAGTTTGTGCCCGGTGAAAAGATCCTGGTGACAGCGGCGTTGTTTCATTTGAGAACGCCGTTCTTCTACGTGCGCGAAATCAATGCCGCAGACGCAACCTGTGGCGCTCTGAATGCCCCGAGTGGCACGCAGAATCTTTGCTTCGAATCGGATGGGCATGAGACACATGACGGCGTCGAATTGAATGCCGAAGGCAAGGTTACAAATTGGCTGCGATTGAGCGGCTCGGCGACGGCAATGAATGCAGTCTCTGATCATTCACAGACGCCGGCTTTCAACGGCAAGCAGATTATCAATCAGCCGCATTTGAGGACGGCGTTTTTTGCCGATGTGGCAATGCCGCACATGAAGCGGATGCACTTGATGCCGGGGTGGGGCTACACCGGACGCAAAGAGGCGACTCGCGATGATTTGGTGAGCGTGCCGGGGTACAACATTTTCAACTTTGGTGCGCGCTATGAACCGGGCGGCGAGAGCGGGCACATGAGCGTGCGCTTGTATGCGGACAATATTTCAGACAAGCGATACTGGAAAGATACAGGCGCAAGCTATGGGGATACGTTTTTGCATTTGGGCGCGCCGACAACGGTGAGGCTGTCATTGCATTACAAATTCTAAGCACCTGCGGTGCGGCAGACGCGCCTTTGGCGCAAGAACATTCCATCGGATCAGTGAGGGAAGTATGAACGAAGCGACGGCGCATGGGTTGGAAGGCGAGTGGACGCGGCCCGATTGGCCGTCGCTAACCCTTGCGATTGCGCAGTGCGTGCTCAGAAATTTTCCGCAGGTGGGCGAGGCGCAGGAAATTTTGAGTGTGAGCCCGCGGCCATTTTCATCGGCCAGCGTGGTCCGTACCGGGCGCGGCACGGTTTTTCTCAAGCGGCACTCTGCGTTGGTACGAAACGTAGAGGAGCTTGCTGAAGAGCACAGGTTCATGCGTCATTTGTTGAAGAAAGGAATTGCAGTCCCAAGAATATTTAAAGCTGAAAGCGGAGAGACGGCGGCTTTGGTCGTGGATGAAGCGGGCCTCTGGTGTTGTGAAGTTCAATCGGTTCCGCGTGGCTTGGATCTATACCGCGAGGCAATTTCCTGGACGCCGTTTCGATCGGCAGGCCATGCGCAGTCGGCTGGCGCGATGTTGGCGGAAACGCACTTGGCGGCTGAAGATTTTGAGGCGCCGGCCAGAAAAGCAAAACAGTTAGTTTCAAGTTTTTCAATTTTCGCGTCAAGCGATCCGGAAAATGCCCTGAAGAAATTTATATCGGCAAGACCACTGTTGAACGATTATCTGCGGCAATCGAATCTGATGGAGGAAGCGTTTCAGTTGCTGGCGCCCTTTCACGCGCGGGTATTTCCATTGCTCGGAGAGTTGCGCGCGCAGTGGACGCACAATGATTGGCATGCGTCCAATCTTTTGTGGAGCGATGAATCGGATGCGGCGCGGGCGGTTGCTGCGATTGATTTTGGATTGGCTGATCGCACGTTTGCAGTGCATGATCTGGCGCTGGCGATTGAGCGCAATGTTGTGGAGTGGCTGGAACTTCCGAAGTGCATTGCAAGCGGGCAGGTACTCCCGGTGCATCTGGATCATTTGCGCGCGTTGATTGCAGGGTATGCCGGGAAGCGCGTGTTGACGCAGCCGGAGCGTGCAGTGTTGGCGCCTATGACGGCGCTTTGTCATGCAGAGTTTGCACTGAGCGAGGCGGATTATTTTTTAAGCGTGTTAAAGTCGGAGGCAAAAGCAAAACTTGCTGTTGACGGGTACTTGCTCGGCCACGCGCGCTGGTTCGCAAGCGATGAAGGCGAGCGGCTGATGAATGCGATTGAGGAGGCTGCGAATGAGTAGCCTGATTCATTGGCTGGTGGAGAATTGGCTGGAGTGCGCGGGCGTTGCTACGACGGTATTGGGCATCTGGCTCACCACGAAACGGCGGATCAGTTGTTGGGCCATGACGCTGATTGCGGACCTCATTTACATGGTTTTCTTTTACCGGGTCAGATTGTTTTCTGATTCGCTGCTGCAGATTTTCTTTATTCTCTTTTCGATTTACGGATGGTGGCAATGGACGAAAGGGTTTAAGGAAGAAGGCCTTGTGCGGGTGGCTCATTTGCCGCTGCAAAATTTATTGGTTGGCGTTGTGGCGGCGGCTATTGCTGGCGGGTTATTGGGAATCTGGATGCAGCATTTGAATGCAGCATTGCCGTATCTTGATTCGCAGTTGACGTGCTTCAGTCTGCTGGCGACGTGGTGGCAGGCGCGCAAACACACGGCCAATTGGTGGCTGTGGATCGTGGTGAACCTGGTTTATATTGGCGAATATATTTTCAAGGGTGTGGATTTGACCGCGCTGTTGTATGCGGCGTTGGTCGTGCTGGCGGTGATTGGATTGAGAGATTGGCGAAGTGCTGAAATGACTGAGCGCTTTTGATTCCCGCCCTTGCCACAATAACAATACGGACGCAGCTATCGCCCGCCTTCGCTGCTCTCTAAAACTCTTTCGCACCGAAGGGCCGAAGGCGCGTCAGCCTATCAATTCTCTTTCCTGAACAAATCATCCTCACCCCATCTGATTCTGAAAACAACTCTCCCCGAAGCGTCACTCCTTTTTCAAAGTGAATTTGCGTGCACGGTCCAAACAGGCCCTTTGTTGAAGGATGGCTTTTAATTGTTGATACTAAGAACTAACGACTAAAAACTGACAACTGCTTTTTAAAGATCATGCTTCTTGAACAAATCATCCTTCTCGCACTTCGGGCACTTCACGCACTCCAGGCAGCAAACCACCAATACTGCCACCCCAATAGTGGCCAGTACCGCCAGAACATTGCCGTGCAAGTAGAACCAGTGCAATAGGCCGCTCATTTCTTTAACCCTCACCGTTCAGAGGTTTATCCTTACCACCCATCTTTAACGTATATGACGGCTGGGCGGTCAAAAAAGTGTAGCATCAAAATGTCACAAAAGTCATTTTAATGTTGCAAATTAGAGAAGAAAAGGCGAAACTATTCTGGATGGCTGCCCAACCCCATCCCGCTATGGAA